>Ga0209344_10000820_pt1 | contig 47253 bp, 36 predicted proteins | sample Cruoilmetagenom6_FD_187293 | JGI IMG/M metagenome (GOLD analysis project Ga0209344, IMG submission 187293) | Oil polluted marine microbial communities from Coal Oil Point, Santa Barbara, California, USA - Santa Barbara Oil Seep Sample 6 (SPAdes)... | ecosystem: Environmental > Aquatic > Marine... | reverse complement strand
ATTTTCCTCAATTGCACCACCGGCTCTCATTGAAGTGTTACCACTTAATTCAGAATCTGTAACCGTCAATGTTCCAAGGTTATTCAAAATACCTCCACCAGAACCAGAAGTTCCGCTAGCGATATTGTTGCTGATAGTAGTTCCATTTTGAACTATTAAAATACCACCTTCATTAAAAATACCAGCACCTCCTTGGTCTGAAGCATTTCCACTTGCAGTATTTCCATCTATTGTTACGTTATCAACAGTCATTGTTCCGCTTCCGTTCCACAAACCTCCACCTTCGGAAGCTGCTGTGTTTCCATTAACTGAACCATTTGTTAAACTTGCTGTTCCAGGTCCTGTAATGTGAAGACCACCTCCATTTCCTGGAGCATTTCCAACTGTATTGTTATCTAAATTTGTATCTAAAAGTGTAATGCTTCCAGGTGAAACTGAAGAGTTATCCTCAATACCACCACCAGCTCTTTTGGCTGAATTATTCGCAATTACAGAGCTGTTCACAGTTACTGAACCTCCATCCACATTTTGAATTCCACCTCCAGAACCAGTGGTTCCGGTTGCAGCATTATTTGTTATAGTTGAAGAGCTTTGAACAATTAAAATACCTCCATTATTAAAGATACCTCCACCACCATTTGTAGCATCATCACCAGCTGCTTGATTGCTATCCAGCAAAGAACTATCAACTGTCATTGTACTTCCAGCTTGATTCCAAAGACCACCGCCCTCGCTTGCTGCGTCATTATTGGTTATTGTACTTCCTGAAATATTTACGTTTGCAATTCCTGTAACGTGTATTCCTCCACCGTTTCCAGGATTTGGTGTTCCCGCTGCTAAATCAACTTTATTTCCAATTAAAGAGGTATTTGTCATATCCAGAGTTCCATCAACAATTTCAATTCCGCCACCTGCACGGTTTGCAGCATTGGCATCAATCATTGCCCCGATAATGGCAACACCACCATCAATTGTTAAAATACCACCGCCTGAACCAGAGATTCCAGTCGCTAGATTGCTTTGGATAGTTCCGTCAATAATACCTAATTCTCCTCCGTTATTATAGATTCCGCCACCACCTGAACCATTTACAGCCTTGTTCAAATTAACCATTGTATTGAATATACTCATTGTGCTTCCCATTTGGTTCCAAAGTCCACCACCTTGGTTAAAAGCATTATTTGCTGAAACAGACGCATCATTAATTATTGTTGTTGTAGCACCCGAAATATGGATTCCACCACCGTTTCCTGGATTAGGAGTACCCGCCGTTCCATTTACATCATTGAAAGCAATAAAAGTTCCATTTAGATTTAGAGCACCATCAATTGTTTCAATACCGCCACCTGCACGGTTTGCGTAGTTTTGGGTTATTGGAATATTTGCAATAGTTACGGTTCCATTGGTAGATAAGATACCACCACCTGAGCCTGCAGACCCATTAGCAATATTATTGTTTATAATAGTTCCCATAAGAATATCTAAAGTACCTCCATCATTGTAGATTCCTCCACCTCCATTATCTGCATTTGCGCCACTTGCAATGTTATTTGTTACCGGCACTCCATCAACTGTCATTGTTCCGCCACCATTCCAAAGACCACCACCTTCAGCAGCTGCAATGTTAGCGTCAACAGTTCCTCCTGTAATAGTTGCATTCCCAGTTCCACCAACGTGAAGACCACCACCGTTTCCAGGAGCGGCAACAGCTGGAGCAACACCTGCATTATTTGTATTAAGCGTAGTTCCAGACATTGTTAAGGTCCCTGCAGCAATTTCAATTCCACCACCAGCACGATTTGCAACGTTGTCGGTTATAATTGCGTCAGTAACAGTAACTGTTCCAGCTGTACTATGAATTCCACCACCAGAACCTGCGGTGCCATCAGCTTTATTATTTGTTATTTCTGTTCCTGCCAAAACATTCATTGTTCCGCCGTTATTGAATAATGCTCCTCCACCATCATCGGCCAAGATGCCGCTGGCGGTATTTTCCGTAAGAAGTGTTTCTTCAACTGTCATAATTCCTAAGTTATTCCAAAGACCACCTCCTTCTTGAGCGGCTTTGTTATCTTGAATTGTGCTGTTTGAAATGTTTGCATTTGTAGTTCCAGAAAGGTGAATTGCACCACCATTTCCTGGATTTGCCATATTTCCTAAACCAATATTTACACCTGCTGAATTTCCAGATAAAGTAACTGCATCTAAAGTAAGTGTGTTGCCTGAAGCATCTTCAATTGCACCACCTGCACGGCTTGCGTAGTTTCCTGAAATTGTACTTCCAGTTGCAACATTTAATGTTCCACCTGTATTATTAAACAAAGCACCGCCACGTCCTCCCGGAGTAGCTCCCATCGCAACATTGGCCGTAAGATTTGTAGCAGCATCAACATTTAGAGTTCCTCCGTTGTTGAAAATTCCACCACCTCCAGTGGCATTCCCAGTGGCTTTGTTTCCTGTAATCGTAGTTCCAGAAACGGTCATTGTTCCCGTGCCGTTCCAAAGTCCACCACCTTCAAAAGCGATATTATTTGTTACACTTCCGCCGTTATAGTTTACATTTCCTGGACCGCTAATATGAAGTCCACCTCCGTTTCCTGGAGCAGGAGCGTTGGCTGTATTTTGATTCATAACAACATCAATGAACGTATAGGTTTCTCCCATAGCTGAATTCAATTCTATTGCACCACCAGCCCTATTTGCTGTATTGTCTTCAAAAGTAACACCATCAACTACCAAAGTTCCCGGAGTTAAGTTGAAAACGCCACCACCGGATCCTGCGGTTCCACTTGCAACATTTCTTACTACTTGAGTTCCCGGGGCAAGCGTAAGTGTTCCTCCATTATTAAAAACACCTCCACCGCCATTATCGGCTGCATTTCCCGCGGCAGTATTTAAATCTATGAATGTATCTCCAAAAATTACATTTCCAGCTTGAACTGTCATTGTTCCGCCGTTGTTCCACAAACCACCACCTTCAGAAGCGGCCGAATTAAAAAATACAATTCCACTTAAGGTTACGTTTGCTAAATTACCCGTAACATGAAGTCCGCCACCATTGCCCGGATTTGGAGTTCCGCCCGTAGCAGTTCCGTTTACATCGTTAAGGATTAATTGCAAATCAATAAGATTTGCGCTTCCATCAATAATTTCTATACCACCACCAGCACGGTTTGCGCCATTTGAAGTAAGTGCTGCTGAATTAATATTTAATGTTCCGGAAGTACTTAAAATAGCTCCTCCAGAACCTGAAATTCCAGTTGCTATATTGCTAAATATATCTGCGAACGAGTCAATATTCATGGTGCCACCGTCATTATAAAGAGCACCCCCGCCTTGTTCTGGATTGTTTCCCGTAGCTTCGTTTTCGCTTAATTCAGTATCACTTCCCGTAATAGTCATTATTCCAGTACCATTCCATAATCCACCACCTTCAACGGCTGTATTATTTTGAACAATGCAATTGGTAAATGTTGAATTTCCACCACCACTAATGTGAAAAGCTCCACCATTACCCGGGGCAGTTGCTCCAGTTGCAATGTTGTTTCGTAAAGTAACATTTGAAAAACTGTATAATTCACCTGGCGAAGCAAGTATTTCAATACCTCCACCTGCTCTATTGGCTGTATTTCCTGTAATATTTATTCCGTTTATGTTCAAGGTTCCTGGAGTAAGGCTAAAAATACCTCCACCAGAACCGGCAGTTCCATCTGCTATATTATTCGAAATAGTTGTTGAAGCAACCATCAAGGATCCTCCATTATTAAAAATTCCACCACCGCCATCATCGGCCAAGTTACCAGAAGCCATATTTCCTGATATGGTTGAACCGGTAATTGTCATCATTCCTGCGTTGTTCCAAAGACCTCCGCCTTCTTGCGCTGCTTGGTTATTTTGTATAGTACTTCCTGATATGGTTGCTGAAGTAGTTCCGGACAAATGCAAAGCACCTCCATTTCCCGGATTCGCCATTGTTCCCAAGCCGATATCAGATCCTGCGGAATTTCCTTCCAAAGTGATTCCTGTTAACATCAAAGTTCCACCAGATGCGTCTTCAATAGCACCACCAGCTCGGCTTGCATAGTTTCCATTAATATTAAGTCCGGAAGCTAAAGTTAGAGTGCCGCCAGTATTGTTAAAAATTGCACCACCGCGACCGCCAGGAGTTGCTCCCATCGCGATGTTTTGTGATATAGTGTTTGTTGCATCAATTGCAAGCGTTCCTCCATTGTTAAAAAGTGCTCCACCTCCAGTGTTTGATCCAAGAGCGACGTTTTCACTAAAAGTAACTCCACTTACGGTCATTGTTCCCGCGCCATTCCAAAATGCACCACCTTCAATTGCTGTATTACCTGTTGCCATTCCTCCTGTAAAGGTAGAATTTCCAGCCCCTGAAATATGAAATGCACCACCGTTTCCGGGTGCTGTTCCTCCAATGGCTTCGTTATTAATAAAATTTGTATCAGTAAAAGATATCATTGCTGGTGAATCGGTTTCTACAGCACCACCCGCACGTATTGCAGAATTTCCTGTAAATGTGCTTCCGAAAACCATTAAGGTTCCTGACGATTTCACAAATATAGCTCCACCACTAGCAGCGGTTGCGGTAGCTGAATTTGAAGTAAACTCACTATCAATAACTGTAGAATTTACAATATCATTTAAATATAACGCACCACCGCCATCAATACCTTGTGCTTCATTGTTTACAAAAACACAATTTGCAACATCAAAGTTATCTGCGTTTTGCGCAACAACGCTTCCGCCATTGGCATTGCCTGTAAAGTTTTGAAAAGTTAATTGGTTCAAACTTCCAGATACATTAACGAAACGCAATGCGCGATTGTTTGCATTCATACCATCTATTACGGAACTGCCATCTGGATTTCCTGTAATATTAAGCTCGTCAGTAACCTGTAATTGTCCTGCAGTTATAAGAACAGTTATTGCTGGGTCAAAAGTTATGAAGGAGGGCGTAAACGCATCTCCATTTGCTTGGTTCACCGCATTTCGGAGTGATCCTGGGCCATTATTGGCTCCGCTCGTGACGTTATAGGTCTGCCCAATGGCAACACTAGTTGTCATAAAAATTGAAATCAATAAGAAATAGAGATTTCGCGTAGTTTTGATTTTCATAAGCTTGATTTTTAAGTTAATTATCAATACTTACGTTAAATCTCAAAAGGTTGGTTTCCCAACGAATTGTTAAAGTTTTTTGAGAAGATGTACTTTACCCTTGCAAATTATGTTTAATTATAAAATAAAAAAGCACCGTATACGGTGCTTTTTTGAGTGTAATCGGGATACTGAATCATCTTAAATACTCCAATACGTTCTTTTCAATACGTTCGTGAATATTGGAAACATCAGCTTTTACGAATTTCTCGCCAGTAATGTTTTCATAAAGCTCTATATATCTTTCCGAAACAGTTTCAATATATGCATCGCTCATAAAAGGAACTTGCTGCCCTTCCAATCCCTGAAACCCATTTTGAATCAACCATTGGCGTACAAACTCTTTTGAAAGTTGTTTCTGTGGCTCATTTTTTGTTTGGCGTTCTTCATAACCTTCAGCGTAGAAATAACGAGATGAATCTGGCGTATGAATTTCATCGATCAGAACAATTTTCCCATCTTTTGTTTTTCCGAATTCATATTTAGTATCAACCAAAATCAAACCTCTTTTGGCTGCAATCTCGCTTCCCCGTTGAAAAAGTTTTCGGGTGTAATCTTCCAACTGAAGGTAATCCACTTCGGAAACAATTCCTCGTTTCAGAATATCTTCTCTTGAAATATCTTCGTCGTGATCGCCCATTTCGGCTTTGGTAGCAGGGGTTATTATTGGTTCGGGGAATTTGTCATTTTCTTTCATTCCATCGGGCATTGCAACACCACAAAGCATTCTTTTACCAGCTTTATATTCCCTAGCAGCGTGACCGCTCATATAACCGCGGATTACCATTTCTACCTTAAAAGGCTCGCAAGCTTCACCAATGGCCACGTTTGGGTCTGGCGTAGCAATCAACCAATTAGGAACCATATCTTCGGTGTCACGCATCATTTTTGTGGCAATCTGATTTAGGATTTGGCCTTTGTACGGAATTCCTTTCGGCATTACCACGTCAAAAGCACTAAGCCTATCCGTCGCTACCATTAAAAGTTTGTTATCTTCCAAAGTATAGACTTCACGTACTTTTCCGTGGTAAACACTTTTCTGTCCCGGGAAGTTGAAATCAGTTGAAATTATGGTATTACTCATTTTTTAATCTACGTTTTCAATATTTTTATAGGCAGCAATCACTTCTTTTACCAAACGGTGACGGATAACGTCTTTGTCGTCAAGATAAATCATTCCAACTCCTTTCACATCTTTTAAAACCAACAAAGCTTCCTTTAAGCCTGAAATTACACGACGCGGAAGGTCAATCTGTCCAGGGTCGCCAGTTATCATAAACTTGGCGTTTTTTCCCATACGGGTCAGGAACATCTTCATTTGGGCGTGGGTGGTGTTTTGGGCTTCGTCCAAAATCACGAAAGCGTTATCCAAAGTGCGTCCGCGCATAAAAGCCAAAGGCGCAATTTGAATTATACCGGTTTCAATATGCGATGCTAATTTTTCTGCAGGAATCATATCGCGCAAAGCATCGTATAATGGCTGCATATAGGGATCGAGTTTTTCTTTTAAATCGCCAGGAAGGAAACCTAGGTTCTCTCCAGCTTCTACTGCAGGTCTTGTTAATATGATTCGTTTTACTTCTTTGTCTTTCAACGCCTTAACCGCGAGCGCAACGCCTGTATACGTTTTTCCGGTTCCAGCGGGACCAACGGCGAAAACCATATCGTTCTTGCTCATTGATGATACTAATTTTCGTTGGTTGGCGGTCTGCGCCTTAATAGGCTTTCCGCTAACGCCGTGAACAATTGTTTCACCGCTGCCATGTGGCGTTTCATATTCTTCTTTGTTTCTACTTAAAAGTACACGCTCAATAACATTTTCATCTATTTTGTTGTACTTGGCAGCGTGTTCCAAGAGCATCGTTATTCGCCTATCAAATTCCTCAAGCACATCATCATCTCCATACGCTTTTATTTTATTACCTCTCGCGACAATTTTGAGTTTAGGAAAATATTTTTTAAGAAGGTCAATATTAGCGTTTTCAAGGCCGAAGAAATCCCTTGGGCTAATCTCTGTAAGTTCGATGATAAGTTCGTTCAAAAGGCGTGCTTTTTTATTATTTAGAATATGCAAAAAATAGTTTTGCCACTAACAAAAGTAACCTATTTTTGTGGTAATTCTTTTAAGAAAATATCAACAATCCTTTTATGCCAATAATAACACTTACTACTGACTTTGGAGAGAAAGATCACTTTGTTGGCGCAGTAAAAGGGACAATCTATACCGAAATGGAGGATGCTAAAATTGTTGATATCTCGCATTCCATTTCACCATTTCACCTCCACGAGGCTGCCTACATAATTCAAAACGCTTACAGAAGTTTTCCGCAAGGAAGTATCCATATTATTGGCGTAGATTCTGAGTTAAATCCTGAAAATAAACACATTGCGGTTTTAATGGATGGGCATTATTTTGTGTGTGCGGACAATGGAATTATTTCGATGCTCACTTCAGAAATACGTCCTGAAAAAATTGTTGAAATAAATATTCATGACCGCGTAATCAGCAATTTTCCCGTTCTGGATGTTTTTGTAAAGGTTGCCAGCCACATAGCACGTGGTGGAACACTGGACGTTATAGGTAAAAACATTACCGAAATTAAGGAACTGACGGGCATTCGTCCTGCAGTGAGCAATAAGGAAAGTCAGATAAGCGGTACCGTTATCTATATTGACAATTACGGAAACGTGATTAGCAACATTACCAAAAAACTTTTCGACGAAGTTGGCCGCGGAAGGGAATTCGTTATAAACGCCAGAACCGTAAAATTATCCAAAATCCACACACATTACAGCGATGCCATTAACTTTGACTTTGCTCCTGAAAAACGTGAGGAAGACGGTAAAAAATTGGCGCTTTGGAATTCATCTAACTATCTTGAACTGGCCATATATAAAAGCAGTTCCAAGACAGTAGGTGGTGCGTCCTCTCTTTTCGGTTTGGATTATAGGGATGCTATAATGGTTAATTTTATTTCATAATCGACAAACATGTTCACAAGAATTGTAAAAATGGAATTTCAAAAGGAAAACATTCCTGCTTTTCTGGCTAATTTTGAAACGGTAAAAGAAAAGATCCGAGATTTTCCGGGTTGTACATTTTTGGAACTATACAGAGATAAAAATGACGAAACAATCTTTTTCACATACAGCCGTTGGAATGATGAAACTGATTTAGAAAACTATAGAACAAGTGAACTTTTCAAAGAAGTTTGGAGCGTAACAAAGCCCATGTTCCAAAAAAAAGCCGAAGCTTGGAGTGTTGGCACACTTCATTCTTTAAAATAAATTAAATGCTAACAATAATAAAACGCGAAATAAATTCTTTCTTTTCCAGTACCATTGGGTATCTGGTGATTGCGGTGTTTTTGGTTATAAATGGTCTGTTTCTTTGGGTTTTTAGTGGAAATTTCAATATTCTCGATTCGGGATTTGCCGACCTTTCCCCTTATTTTGAACTTGCTCCATGGGTTTTGCTCTTCTTGATTCCCGCAATATGCATGCGTGCTTTTAGTGACGAAATGAAAATGGGTACCTTGGAACTTTTGCTCACTAAACCTGTTTCATTGAAACAAATAGTGCTGGGAAAATATTTTGGAGCTGTAATCCTAATTATTATTGCTTTGATTCCAACAATACTTTATGTTTTCGCAATCTCTGAACTGGGCAATCCATCAGGAAATTGGGATGTTGGTAGTACAATCGGTTCTTATATTGGTTTACTTTTTTTGGTTCTGGCTTATACTTCTATTGGCATATTTTCTTCAACCCTTTCTCAAAACCAAATTGTTGCTTTTATAATTGCTGTCTTTTTGTGTTTTACACTTTATTATGGTTTTGAAGGATTTACTTCTTCAGATTTTAATATTTCACATCTTGGAATGAAAGCACATTTTGACAGTGTGGCGCGCGGGGTTTTGGACACTCGGGATATGCTTTATTTTTTGAGCATTACCATATTTTTTATAGCGTTAACAGTTTTAAAATTGAAGAAATTATAATGAAAGCTTCAATTAAAAAAAATATCGTTTCGCTTGTAATATTGATTGGAGGATTAATCCTTTTGAATGTCTTTGGAAACTATTTCTACAAACGCTTCGATCTTACGCAGGACAAGCGTTTCACTCTTTCCGAAGAAGCAAAACAAATTGTTGATCAGGTGAATTCTCCAATGATTGTTGACATTTTTCTAAAAGGCGAATTTCCTCCAGAATTTAAAAGACTTCAAAGTGAAACCGAGCAACTTTTAGATGAATTTTCAGCTTACAATTCCAACATAAAGTTTGAATTTATAAATCCTACTGAAAAAGGCAATGAAGCATTTCAATCACAATTTGAAAAATTTGGGTTGACCCCGGCACAAGTATCCGTTACCGAAAGTGGGAAACAAAGTACCGAACTTGTTTACCCATGGGCTTTGGCACACCACGATGGCAAGTCAGTTAAAATTGCTTTGCTGAAAAATCAACTTGGTGCCACTTCGGAAGAACGTGTAAACAGTTCGCTTCAAAATTTGCAATACTCTTTTGCAGATGGTTTTAAAAAATTGGCTTCGGAAAAATCCAAGAAAGTTGCAGTTTTAAAGGGAAATGGTGAATATGACGACCGTTATATTGCAGACTTCTTTTCAACTTTGCGAGATTATTATTTCATCGCTCCTTTCACCTTAGATTCTGTTGCTTCAAACCCTGAAGCGACCTTGAAAGATTTAAGAAGTTTTGATTTAATTGTCGCTGCACAACCCACCGAAGCTTTTAGCGATACAGAAAAATATGTGCTGGATCAATATACTATGAACGGTGGTAAATCGCTTTGGCTATTGGACGCAACGCAAATGCATGTTGATACAGTTAGCGGAAATACCTTCGCCTTTGGAAGGGATTTGAACCTAAACGATTTCTTCTTTAAATACGGCATCCGCATCAATCCAAATTTGGTGAAAGATGTGTATTCCGCACCTATCGTTTTGGCCAATGGCGATGAACGCGAAGCACAGTACAGTCGTTATCCTTGGTTTTTTAGTCCGTTGAGCAGTAGTGCCAACAATCACCCAATTGTTTCCAATATTGAAGCTGTTAAGTTTGATTACGCAAGTGCAATTGACACGCTTCCGAATAACATAAAAAAGACTGTTTTACTTTCCACTTCACCAATATCGAAAATCGTAGGACTCCCCTTCCCTATTGATTTTGATACGGAAATTCCAAGAAACCTACAAGTTGTAAACGAAGGTCCTGACCCTAACGAATACAACGCAGGTGAAATACCATTGGCGGTTTTAATGGAAGGTAATTTTACTTCCACTTTTAAAAATCGTGTGAAGCCAATAAAATTATCAGGAGACCTAAAAAATATTGACGATGGAAAATCATCAAAAATTGTAGTTATTAGTGATGGGGACATCATAAAAAACCAAATGCAGGGCAACCGTCCCTTAGAACTTGGTTTCGATAAAATGACCAATTCTTTCTACGGAAATAAGGAATTTCTGCTGAATACCGTCAATTACCTGCTTGACGACAGCGGACTTATAAACATTAGAACGAGGCAAATTGCAGTGCCATTTCTCGATCCACAAAAAACCGTAGAGCAAAGAAGCAAGTGGCAAATGCTTAATATATTGTTACCGTTGGGTTTACTAGCTTTTTTTGGAATCCTTTTCACCTTCTATCGCAAACGCAAATACACACGCTAAATGTTGATAAGTTTGTTTTAACAAACACTTCAATTGAAATATATTTGTAGGTATCCTTAAAACAAAGGGTTTAACTTTATTCTGATCAAAAAAATAAATATTCAATGAAATTCATCGTATCGAGTTCGTATTTATTAAAGCAACTGCAAGTTTTGGGCGGTATTATCAACAACAACAATACCTTGCCTATTTTAGATAATTTTCTTTTCAACTTAGACAAAAAATCGCTTACCGTATCAGCTTCTGATTTGGAAACTACCATTTCCAGTAAATTGGAAGTGGAAAGCACCGAAAAAGGAATGGTTTGCATTCCCGCAAGGCTATTACTTGAAACACTTAAAACTTTTCCAGAGCAACCTTTAACGTTTACAATTGAAGACAACAATACCGTTGAAATTAGTTCCAATCACGGTAAATATGCTTTGGCCTATGCCAGTGGAGAAGAATTCCCAAATGCTGTGGAATTGAAGGATCCATCATCAACCGTTGTACAAGGAGATGTGCTTGCAACTGCAATCAGCAAGACTATTTTTGCTTCAGGAAATGATGATTTACGGCCAGTGATGAGCGGTGTATTCTTTCAGTTTTCAACGGATAACTTAGTTTTTGTTGCTACTGATGCCCACAAGTTGGTAAAATATACACGTGATGACATCAGCGCTTCACAAACCGCAGAATTTATTATGCCAAAGAAACCTTTGACACTTTTGAAAAGCATTCTTGCTGGAAGCGAAGATGATGTGGTTATTGAATATAACGAAAGCAATGCCAAATTCATTTTTGACAATACTGAAATGGTTTGTCGCTTAATTGATGGAAAATATCCAAATTACGAAGCTGTTATTCCGAAAGAAAACCCAAACAAATTGGTTATAGATAGAAATCAGTTTTTGAATTCCGTTCGTAGGGTTTCTATCTTCTCAAGTAAAACTACGCATCAAATCAGATTGAAAATTGCGGGTGCTGAATTAAACATTTCAGCAGAAGATATTGATTATAGTAACAAAGCTGAAGAGCGCTTAACGTGTGATTACCAAGGTGATGATATGCAGATTGGTTTCAACAGCCGCTTCCTTACTGAAATGTTGAATAACCTTACCAGCGATGAAGTTTCCTTGGAAATGAGCCTTCCAAACCGTGCAGGAATTCTTACTCCTGTAGATGGTCTGGATGAAGGTGAAACCGTTACTATGCTTGTGATGCCAGTAATGTTGAATAATTAGATTTTTCGACCGTTAGATCATTAGAATCTTATAATTGATAAAAATCCGTCTTTATGGCGGATTTTTTTATTTCAAAAATTTTGATGACATTTTATTGATCTCTTCGATGTGTATTTAGTTTAATCCTTAACATTAATAAAAAACTAAAAACTACACACATGAAAACATTAAAAACATTAAGCATTTTATTCTTCTCTTTACTAATCCTTTCTTGTTCAAAAGATGATGGCGATGACGAAGGGGGCAGCGATCCTGAAGCTGAATTTACGGCTACTATTAATGGTGGGCCTTATAACAACCTTGTGGCAACCTTAGGCAGTTATTCATCTGATAGTACTAACGGACTTACAATTGCTGTTGTGGATGCAAATGGAAATACTATTCGCCTTTTTATGAACAGCACAGGTGGTTTTGGTAGTGGTATTACGAAAGAAGTGGGGAATATAGATGGAAATGGTTTTCAAACCAATGCCCTTTTTCGTGATCAGGCAACACAAATTATCTATACCGCAAATTCGGGAAACATAAATATAACCCAAAATAATGAAAGTAATGCCGACCCAGCCAACAGAGTGGTTTCAGGAACTTTTAATGTTACCGTTAATATTAATTCTGGAGGTACGGTTACTATGAATGGTAATTTCAAAAATATATTAGTTTCTGGCTTATAAAGAAAATTTTTAAAACTTAATAAAGAAAGGGAAATAGCCACAGTGTTGTTTCCTTTTCTATTTTATAGGAACATATTATTCATAAATTTTATTTTGAAAGTCTCGTTTTAAAAATTTACAATCTTTATTATAGTATTGAAAATCTATAACTAATCTGCAAGTGCAGAAGTCCAAACAACAATAATTAGTACTTTTGCAGCCAATGACACACACAGACACCATAGTGGCAATGGCAACACCGGCAGGTGCTGGGGCAATAGCTGTTTTAAGGCTTTCAGGGCCAGAGGCTATCGTAATTGCTTCTTCTATTTTCACTTCCGTTTCTGGAAAAGATCTTGCAAAACAGAAGACCCATACCGTACATTTAGGTAATATAAAAGACGGTGAACGTGTTATTGATGAAGCACTCATCACAATCTTCAAGAACCCAAATAGCTATACAGGTGAAGAAGTAATTGAAATTTCATGCCACGGCAGTAATTATATCCAACAGGAAATCATTCAATTATGCCTTCGGAAAGGTTGTAGAATGGCTCAAGCAGGTGAATTTACACTTCGTGCATTTCTGAATGGAAAGATGGATTTAAGCCAAGCCGAGGCCGTTGCAGACCTTATTGCCAGCGATAGTGCTGCCAGCCATCAATTGGCTATTCAACAAATGCGCGGCGGTTTTTCTTCTGAAATAAAGATACTTCGAGAGGAACTTTTGAATTTTGCTTCCCTCATAGAACTAGAACTTGATTTTGCTGAAGAAGATGTGGAATTCGCCAACCGTGAAGAATTTCAAAAATTAATATCAAAAATAACACGCGTTCTTAAACGGTTGATAGATTCCTTCGCCACAGGAAATGTTTTGAAAAACGGTATTCCTGTTGCTATTGTTGGCGAACCGAATGTTGGAAAATCTACACTTTTAAATACTTTGCTGAACGAGGAACGCGCCATTGTAAGCGACATCGCAGGAACAACCCGAGATACTATTGAAGACGAAATAATAATCGGTGGCATTGGTTTCCGCTTTATCGATACGGCAGGAATTCGCGAAACGGTGGACGTAATTGAAGGTTTGGGAATTCAAAAAACATTTCAGAAAATAGAACAGGCCCAAGTAGTAATTTATCTTTTTGATGCAGAAAAGTTTCAGGTATCAGGTTCCAAGTTTCAGGTTGAGATTGAAACTATCAAAAATAAATATCCTTTAAAAAACCTTATAATTGTAGCTAACAAGGTTGATAAACTTTCAGAAACAGAAACCCAACAATTAAATGTTACCCTGGGCGCAGTCAAAGGATCTTCGTATTTGTTGCTTTCTGCAAAAACAAAGGAAGGCGTTGAGGAACTTCAAAATAAACTTCTCAATTTTGTAAATACAGGAGCCCTACGCAACAATGAAACCATCGTTACCAACAGCCGTCATTACGACGCTATGTTGAAGGCTTTGGAAGAAATAATCAAAGTGCAGGAAGGAATTGACAACAATCTTAGTGGCGATCTTTTAGCCATTGACATCCGTCAAGCTTTGTACTATTTCGGTGAAATTACTGGAGAAATATCCAATGACGAACTTCTTGGAAATATTTTTGCAAACTTCTGTATCGGAAAGTAAGTTTATATTCAGGGTTTTGATTTTACATGCAAATCCAATTGTGGAAAGGCAATCACAATACCATTTTCGGTAAATTTTTTATTGATAATTATTCGAATATCGCTTTTCATTTTTTCAATCCTGAAACTATCTCTACTATAAAAGAGCAGCAGAAAATCTAAGGAAGAAGCGCCAAAATCTGCTAACCTTGCCTCTACATGTTCACCTTTATAAACATCGGGATGATCTGTTGCGCATTCTTCTAAAAGTTTAATTACATTATCCACATCACTTCCATAAGCTACACCCACATTTATCGAAAACCGAGTTTTTTTAGATTGATGGCTCCAGTTAATTACCTTGTTTGTTGTGATTAATGAATTGGGAATAATAATTGAAATATCATTTCGGTCAAGTCCTTTTGATGTTCGCAAACCAATGGTTTGTATTTTTACAATTTCATCATCAATTTCCAAAACATCACCAATTTTTATTGATCTTTCTGAAAGCAAAATAATACCCGAAATTACATCATTAAATGTCTGTTGCAATCCTAAACCTATTCCTACCAATAACGCTGCAGAACCAGCCAATAAAATTGTAATTTTCACTCCGAAATTTTCCAAAATAACGGTAATGGCAATTACCCATAATACGTAACTTATAATCTGATAAATGGCGTAGGTAGTGCCAGTATCTATTTTTTTGGATTTATATTCTCTGAAAAGTGCCTTTTTAATTATCCACAATAATAATTTGGCGATTATATAAACAAGTAGAATTGCCACAAAATTAATTACTAGTATTTTGTGATCTCCCCAACGAAAGATTTCAAAATCTAATATTTCACTTAATGTGTCCATTCTTTATAATTTATCTTAAAAAATCATATTTTAACTACTTAACATAAACCGTCTTTCTATTAACAAATTCCATCATCCCATCCTTGGCGAGCTCACGACCATAGCCAGATCGTTTTTCGCCTCCAAAGGGAAGCCTAGGATCGCTTTTCACCAATTCATTAATAAAATAAGCACCGTCGCTTACTTCACTTACATATTTAAGTGCTTTTTCAATATTCGTGGTGCATACAGAAACTCCAAGTCCAAAATTAGACTGTTCTGAAAGCTGAAATGCTTCCTCAATCGTTTTTACTTTTATCATTGCCGCCAAAGGGCCAAAGGTTTCCTCATCAAAAGCGGGCATTCCGGGTTTTACTTTGCCTAAAATTGTTGGTTCGTGATATGCACCTTTTTGGTTTCCTCCCAATAAAAGTTCAGCTCCCATTTCAAGAGATTTTTTTACTTGCTTTTGAAGCTCATCTGCCAAATCTTTTCGTGCCAATGGACCAACCTTGGTATCTTCCTCCATCGGGTCGCCAGATTTTAATTTTTTAACTTCAGAAGTAAACTTTAAAACAAACTCATCATAAATATTCTCCATTAAAATGAATCGTTTTGCGGCTATGCAACTTTGTCCACAGTTCAACATTCTGGCGGTTACTGCTGTTGCTACAGCTTTGTCAATATCTGCATCATCCCAAACTATAAAGGCGTTATTGCCGCCTAATTCCAACAATGATTTTTTAATATATTTTCCTGAAAGTTGTGCCACTGCTGCTCCTGCCCTTTCGCTTCCGGTAAGTGTTATAGCTTTTACCACATCGTTCGATATAATGGTTTCAGATTTATCGTGGTGGACAATCAAATTCTGGAAAACGCCATCTGGAAAGCCTGCCTTTTTGAAAACGCTTTCTATCTGCTCAGCACAGCCAAAAACATTGGCAGCGTGCTTTAAAAGTCCCACATTACCAGCTGTGAGCGTTGGTGCCGCAAAACGAAATACTTGCCAGAAAGGAAAATTCCAAGGCATAATTGCGAATACCGCTCCTATTGGATCGTGACGGACAAAACTTTTTTGGGCGTCAGTTTCTATAATTTCATCTGCCAAAAATGCTGTTGCATTTTTTGCATAATAATCACATACTGTCGCACATTTGTTGACCTCGGCACGGGATTCAGAAATTGGCTTACCCATTTCCAAGGTTATCATTTTAGCGTATTCTTCCACATTTTCGCGTAAAACACTACCAGCTTTGGCCATCAAGCTAGCACGTTCTTCTAAAGGAACTTTTCGCCAAGATTTGAATGCGGTTTCGGCCTTTTTCAATTTTTTTGAAAGGGCTTCATCTGTTTCAGAAGTATATTTAGCAACTGTTTCGTTGTTATAAGGATTTATGCTTTTAAATTCCATTGTGAATTAATTTGAAAATTAGATTGATGAAACCTCAAAAGTTTTAAAAACCTTTGAGGTATAAACTGATTACTTCGTACTGAATACTGATTACTTATTTAGTAAGGTTTCCAATAATTTCGGGCTGCTCAGTTTTATCTTCCAAAACTGTGGAGGTATAGTTATTTTGAATGGCGTTTATCCAAGTTCTTGCGCGTTGGGTAAGGCCAAAATTATCGGTCATCATTCTTCCACGTGTAACTAAAATACCCATATCGGCACCTTCATACAAATAATCTCCAGCGTTTGTTATACGAAGGAAAAATGCTTCGCTTTCGCTTTCCACTGCTCTACGGTGTGTATCCATCCTGTTGAATTGGATATGGCCGTTGTCAAAAATTCGCCATATTCCTGAGCGAGGTGCTTCCGTTACTTTTTCAATAGTTTTTTTGGTGTGCTTTATTATCAACTGGCTCCAACTGTCGGAGTTTTCCTGTTTTGCCCAACGATTGTTGATGGTATCCACATTCAGTTCATAATCTACGTCCATCCATTCCAAAATATGAAAAAGATAAAGTGGCGCATCTGCCAAAGCAAAAACCGCGTGATTTGTAATGGAACTGGCACCTGTAACTCTTGGGTTTAATTCGCCCAGATAAATTTCACCATTGTCCTGGTCTATCAAAAAGTCAAGCTCAAAGTAACCTTTGTAACCCTCTTTCCGCAACTGGTCGCCAAATTTTTGTGTGTATTCCCGTGCTTTTTTTCGCAGTGCAGGAGTAAACGAGTTAGGATATATTTCGTTGCCGCACCAGCCACCTTTGTAAGGCGTAAGCTCCTTAAAACCTACCAATTCGGTCATAAGTGGCGCAACAATGGTTCCGTGGCGTGTTACGCAAGCTTCAATTGCCGAACCGCGACAGTTGATGCGTTTCATTATTTTTACTTCTTTTTCGGCTTCAATTTCTTCAGAATGCTTTTTGTACTCTTCTTCATTAGAAATAAAGAAAGTTGTATGCCCAGAATCACCAAAAGGTGTTTGGATTACCAAATCATTCCCTAGTTTTTTTGAAACTTTGGTAAGATGTTCATAATCCTTAACTTTTGAAAGTACATACGGAACACAAGCAACACCAGCTTTTTCAGCAATGCGGTTGGTGTTTACTTTATTGTCCATTGCGGTACGCATTTTTGCTGAAGGGAACATTACTTCCAATCCAAGTTTTTTTGCAAGTTTTTCAGTCTTTTCAGTAAACATCAAGAACATTACCTTTCCAGCTTTTTTTCCATTTTTTCTTGATTTTATATATTCCTGTACTTCGGGATGTTGCAGAAGATAATTATTGATGTCCTCAATGCTTTCAAACTCATCGTGAGGGATTTCTTCTTTAGGAGAAAAAACGTTTGGGTGCAACCCATCAAAACACTCAATATAATTGATGAATTTAAAACCCTTAATCCACTCATCTGCTCCCAAAAGATTGAAGTTGGTGGCACTTATAAAATATATTGGGGTTTCATTTTTATAAAAGAAACGACGAATATCTGGGATACCATGGAGTACCGGTCTTGGTTTTTCCTCTTTTTTAACAGCTACAGCTTTTTTTGCTTTGGGCTTTGCCTTTACAGCAGGTTTTGCCTTATTAGTTGTTGCAGATTTGTCCTTTGTGGTTTGCTTTTTGGCACTCATAATTATTCTATTTAAAATTAAATTATACTATTTTTTTCTTTTTTGAAATACCCATCGCCATTGCTCCCAATGCGGTTGCTGTTTTCTGGCGGTTTAGTACACTATCACGGAAAATGCGTAAACCAAGGTCTGCACGATATCCATGAATTTCTGATACATCTAGCGCCAACATAAAGTTGATGATTTCTTCGCTAACTACCTGCCCAGGAACCAATACCGGAAAGCCTGGTGGATAAGGAATTACAAAAGATGAAGCTACCAATTCCCGCCCGTCTGCCATTGCTTTTTTGCAATCGCTGAATGAAATATATTCATAATTTTCTTCATTGTAAGCCATAAAATAGGCTTCGCGAATATTACCGCCCGGTACATTTGGCACAGCTCGGAACGAACTATGGAAGTAACTAAAATCAGGCAATGGTGGTACTTCTTTAATAAGTGAATGAATACGCTTTTGTGAAATCTCGCTTTCGCGAGTATTCATGGAGCGAAATTGTTCATCCAACTGCTCAGAAATTTTTAAAAGTGCGTTCGTTAAATAGGCAACACTTCCTCGTGTAGTGCCAATATTTGTCATGAACAGCACCGTATTTCGAGATGTTTTATTAATTTGAATGTTAAACTGATCCATCAAAAATTTGTTTTTGAAGGTATCTCCATCCACACCTGTTCTTCCTATAAATAAGGTGATTTTTGTAGGATCGAGCATAAATTCGTCTTTTTCCCAAGCAGTTTCCATTCTGTTCCAACCTGTTGCTGGGGCATAATATTCGCCAAGACCAGACTCTCTGTATTCGTCTGGTATAAAGTCTTTTACGGTCAGTACGTCAAAGTATTTGTTCAATTGCGGGTTGTTGGTTACTTTTGCGCGAAGTACCATTGCCATTTCAATACTTTTTTCAACCATTTCAAAACCTTCAAACTCTACTTGACGTCTTCCTATATCTAGTGATGCAAGCATTTGGTAATTTGGAGAAGTTGAAGTATGCGTCATATAAGCTTCCAAGAATGTGTTTTCAGATTTTTTTCTGAAATCTTCATCCCAAATATGTATCATAGAACCTTGTCGGAAACTACTAAGTGTTTTGTGCGTACTCTGCGTAGCATAAACCCTAATACAAACCTTGTCTGGGTCTGGCATTCGTGGTTCTTGTCCTTTTGGTAACGTTTTTAAATGATTTTTATATTCTTTTCGGTATTCTTCGCTTCGGTATTTATTAAAAAGTTTCTTCGCAGTAAACATTCCCGTGCGCTGTTTGAAGGTATATGTAAATCCAGCAAAAGCAAACCAAGCTTCATCCCAAAGAAAAATCATATCTGGCTTTATGGCTAATATTTCCTGCATCACTTTTTCAACGTTATATACCAAACCGTCAAACGTGCAATTGGTGAGAAGTAGCATTTTTACCTTATCCAGCCTTCCTGCTTCGCGAAGCTGCAATAATTTCTCTTTTATACTTTTTAAAGGAACAGCGCCGTACATAGAATATTCCTCAATTGGGTAGGAATCTAAATAGACAGGATATGCTCCGGCCAAAACCATCCCATAGTGGTGGCTTTTGTGGCAGTCGCGGTCAATTAGTACCAAATCGCCCGGTTCTATTATGGCTTGTAAAACAATTTTATTTGCTGTAGAAGTCCCGTTGGTTACAAAAAATGTTCGCTGTGCCCCGTAGGTTTCAGCGGCCATTTCCTGTGCTTTTTTCAAAGGTCCCGTTGGTTGAAGTAAGGAATCCAATCCGCCAGTTGTAGAAGATGTTTCTGCCAAAAACATATTTCTTCCGTAAAATTCACCAAAGTCTTTAATCCAACGTGATTTGAAAACTGAGTTTCCACGCGAAATTGGCATTGCGTGGAAAATACCTGTGGGTTTTTGACTGTATTCCTTCAATGCGCTGAAAAACGGCGTGTCAAAACGTTCCCGAACGCCGCGAATAATACCGAGATGCAATTCCTGCAAATCTTCTTTTCGGTAATAAATACGGCTAAATTGTCGTAAGGTACTATCCTTTAAATCTGTAAGTGAAGTATCAGTAACGTAATACGTATCCAGCTCTGGACGGAACTGTTTCACAATTTCGCCCAAAAGTGGGCCGAGCTCGTACTCGGGTCTGTTTTCCCAATCTATTTTGAGGACGTTTTGAATGTATGGTTTTAATAATTCTGAAATATTTGAAGAAGCATACGGCGGTGCATAGCGAATTACCACAGCTTGTAGGTTTGGGTTAAAAAGTAATGCAATCAGTGCGTCTTGAAAAGAAGGTTGTACTAAAAAATCATAAGTAAACTGTTCATTTGGTTCACGGATTTCATTAAGTTTTTCATGAAGACCTGTTTCGTCTTTTGAAGAGAGGTCTTCCACAAAAAGTACTTCAAAGTAATTTTTCCTTTGCGCAGATGAAAGTTCTCTTATGTCTTCTCCAGGCATTTCATTTTCTTCTGAAGGAGAAGGAGTTGGATGGTTTAAATATTCATCGCTTACCAGTTGCCGGTTAATTTCCGAAATATTGTGGGAAAAAGATACAAATTCTTCTTTCTCTATCGCCTTGCAAAGTTTTTCTAATCTTATTTTTCCTGGATAAACAAAGTATTGTTCTATAGTTTTAATATCCTTTAAAAAGTCCTTGACAGCTTCAATGTGTTCCTGCTCCCCTTTCGACCCTTTTTTTGAATTTGCCAAGCTGGCACTTTCCCTCTTCAGATCGCGCCATGTGGCTAATCTGAGTTGTCCAATACTGTAATAGGGCGCACTAATTGTTTTTTTTTTTGTTGGACATTTTTTATTTTTTGGAATTAATTGCAAGTTTATTACCTTCACTATCTATAAACAGGGCGAAATAGCCGGCCTCGTCATTTATCTTAGTTTTGGGCATTATTATGCGGCCACCGGCTTCTTCTACTTTATCAAGAATTGGTTGAAGATTTTTTCCTCCATTTAAATAAATCAATGATCCTATTTCACTAGGAACACAACCTTGACCCATCACCAAAGCACCACCAATACCCGTGGTAACCGGGAAAACCGCCATTGTATACTCATTCATTTCATTCGTTTCCATCTTTATTCCATAAATATGGTTATAAAAACCCGTTGCCCGTTCCATATTTAGGACGGGTATTTCGAACCAAGTAATGAAATCCTTCATCTTACTATTTGCTTGTTTCGGTTTTGCGGACATTGTTCCCATATTATTTATTATTTAGATTTAAATGAAATGTATTTCGCTTTGCTTTTTTAATTATGCCTCTTTATTTCTCATATCCATCGCCTTTGTAGCTCATAACACTAACCGGAAGTTCTATCTCGCTTTCCATCTTTTTGAGCTCCTCTAGTTCGTCCACCTTTGTAGGTTTTATAAGGGGCCCCAACGAATCGAGATAGGGATGTTTGGCTCCGGGTGTGTAAATATGGAAATCGCCCAGATTGTCGCGAAAACTTTTAAGTGGTTGTCCCAAACGCATCACGCCCAGTTCACGGCTCCGTTTTACTCTTGCCATATCTATTTCAATAGGAAAAATTTCTTCGGTTGAACCAGCTTTATAGAGAATTCTTCCATCTGGACCGCAAACTGTTGAGCGGCCTATGCCACCTGTTTCCAAGCCATTTATGTCAAAAAAGAAACATTGGTTTACCGCAGCCATGGTCTGGGCTATGGAATGTTCTATTTCACGATCCATAGTACCTGTCATTGTGGGGTGAAGTATCACTTCGGCACCCATAACTGCAAGCGTGCGGATGGTTTCCGGAAACCACATGTCATAACAAATTGAAACCCCAAAAACACCAACATTCGGAATTTCGAAAGTACAGAATTCCTCGCCTGCGGTTATACCCACTTCAAAAGGATAGAAAGGAAACATTTTACGGTAGCGTTTTACAATTTCTCCGTTTGGGTTAATTACAGTAGCTGTGTTGTATATTTTATCGCCATCCTTTTCAAAAATAGAACCAGGTAACAGCCAAATTTTATACTTTTTTGCCATGGCCTGCATCTCTTTTTCAAATTCACCTGGAATTTCTTGCGCATAATATGTTAGTGGGCCATACGCGCATAGTTCACTAAATAAAACCATTTGTACCGAAGGGTATAAATGCATAGTAATATCTAGTTTTAACTTCATCATTTCCAGATTGCTCTGGGTGGCGGAAACCCGCATTTGGATTCCTGCAATTGTAAATGGCTTCATATAGTTTTTTGGGTTAACTTTTGAATTTCTGTTTCAAGAATGTCTAGGCCTTTGTGAAGTTGTTCATCGGTTATTACCAATGGACAGAGTACGCGTATAATATTTTTAAAAGTTCCCGCATTGATAATAATGAGGCCGTTTTCCGCACAGTTTTTTACTATATGACCACAGAGCTCGCCATCGGGTTGACGAGGATCGCCATTCTTTACGAATTCCATTGCCATCATTGCTCCCATTCCCCGTACATCGCCAATTTCTTGATGTTGATTTTGCATTTTTTTGAAACGTTCCTCTATAATTTTTCCAACTTGTATTCCGCGTTCATTTAGGTTTTCATCCTTCATCATTTTAATGGTCGCAATTGCCGCGGCGCAACAAACGGGATTTCCAATATAAGTTCCACCAATTGAGCTTGGTGCGGCTGCATCCATAACCTCTGCCCTACCAAGAATGGCAGCAATCGGCATTCCAGAGCCAAGGGATTTAGCATACGTACTTATATCTGGTGTAACATTATAATTTTGCCAACTGGCCCAATTGCCCACACGACCAAATCCGCTCTGTATTTCATCTGCAATAAGCATAATGCCATATTTGTCACAGAAATTTCTTAAGCCTTCAAAATATTTTTGGGGAATGGGGTTGAATCCGCCTTCTCCTTGAATGGGTTCTAAAATAACTGCAGCCAAATTATTGGGATCCACAAGATTTTTGGCACTTTCGTAAAGTACTTCTAGTTCCTTTTCAGCAAAAGTGTCCATATCCAAATCACCGTGATAACGGTAAAAATTTGGGAACGGAATTCTATAAACTTCTGGAGCAAAAGGACCACAATTTACTTTATAATCAATTTTACTGGTGAGCGTCAATGCCATAAGCGTACGACCGTGAAAAGCATCCGTAAAACAAAGAACGCCTTGTCTTCCCGTCGCTTGTCGCGCTATTTTTATTGCGTTCTCTACAGCTTCGGCACCTGTGCTTACGAGCATTGCCTTAGTCTTTTCGCCATGTGGAAGTATCTGAGCCAATTCTTCACAAAGTGCAATATAAGGTTCATAGGTAACCACATTAAAACTTGTATGTATGTATTTTGCGGCCTGTTCCTGTATTGCTTTTACCACGGGTTCGGGACAATGGCCCGCGTTAACAACGCCTATTCCGCCGGCAAAGTCAATCAGTTCACGGCCGTCTTCATCAATTATTATGGCACCTCTTGCAGACTGTGCAGTACCAGTATTAAATACGCCCACCCCATTGGCAACTACATTTTTTCTTCTCTCAAGAAGTTCTTCAGATTTTGTCAATTGTTTTAACATATAGGTTGAAAATTATTTTTATAATATACTTAAAATTTAGATATCTAATATAGTGTTTAGGATTATTTTAATGGAATCGTAATGTTGAAAATACTAAAAAAAATATAGCTTCTTGTCTTAATAAATATTTTTGCAACATCTTAATAATTAGTTCATTTGTAAATTTAATTTTAAAGGTGCTAGAAATTGTTAATAAGTTAATCTTTCCTTAAACCACAGCATTACCTCATAATTTCTGTGGAATTGGCTACATAAACCCATAGTTTTGCCCACTTATTGAACAATAATTGTAAAAACAAAATTATGAGTCAAGTACAAGGAAATGAAACCGTAAAACTTCACTACACAGGAAAATTAAACGACGGGCAAGTGTTCGACAGTTCTTTGCAACGTGAGCCGTTAGAGATAAAACTCGGTGAAGGTCGTTTAATTCCAGGTTTTGAAAAGGGGTTGGTAGCTATGAAAGTGAACGAAAAGAAAACCATTACCATCCCGAAAGAAGAAGCATATGGTGAAGTTCAAAAAGAGCTTTTCCAAAAAATACCGAATGACAATCTTCCACAGGAAATTAAACCAGAAGTGGGGATGGGACTCGTGTCTAAAAACCCTGATGGTAGTGAGCGCCAATTACGTATTGCTGATGTAAAGGATGAATTCATTATAGTGGATGCCAATCACCCTTTAGCTGGTCAGGACTTAACCTTTGAACTGGAATTGCTTGAGATAAAGTAATTTTTTTTGAAATATTTATTTTAAAAAGACTACCGTAAGGTGGTCTTTTTTATTTTGGGAGAAGACCTTAAATTAGTGAGTATATAAATACGTTTTTAACTTTAGGCATATTTAATTTATCAAAACACTTACTGTTTAATATCTATAGCTTACAGCTTTTTTAAAACAATTGCATCCACGCAATTAATCCCATCAATAGCTGCTGAAATAATTCCACCTGCATAGCCCGCGCCTTCCCCACAAGGATATAATCCTTTTATTTCAACATGCTCAAGAGTTTCAGGGTTTCTAGGTATAGATATAGGTGAAGATGTCCTGCTTTCAGGGGCGTGAAGTACGGCTTGGTTAGTATAATAGCCTTTCATTTTTTTTCCAAAAGCTAAAAAAGCTTTCTTTAAACGTTTCGAAATCAATGGTGGTAGCACTTCATTCAAATCTACTGAAACAATACCAGGCTGATAAGAAGTCTTTGGAAAATCCTCTGAAACATTTCCTTCCACAAAATCAATCATCCGCTGGGCTGGTACTTTTTGGGTCTTCCCTCCTGCTTCCCAACAATGTTTTTCTACTTCTTTCTGAAAATCGAGACACACAAAAGGGTCGCCTTCTTTGTAATTTGGCAAATCTTTGGGCTCCACACTTACCACAATTCCACTGTTTGCATAGGGATTATTTCGTTTACTTGGGCTCCAACCGTTGGTAACCACTTCCTCTTGTTCGGTAGCGCAAGGCGCAATAATCCCGCCCGGACACATACAGAAGGAATACACCCCCAACCCATCTACCTGCTCCACTAATGAATAACTGGCTGGTGGCAGATATGGATTATCAACTTCACCGTGATATTGAATATAATCAATAAGTTCCTGTTGATGCTCTACCCGAACACCAATGGCAAACGGTTTGGCTTCAATCTTAATCTTTTTATCGTGAAGTAAATAAAAAATATCTCTTGCTGAATGTCCGGTTGCTAATATCACATTGTCAAAATCCAACCAATCCTGATTATTAATTTGAATAGCTTCAATAGAATTATCCTTCACTTTTAAATCTGTCAATTTCGAATTAAAATACACTTCTCCCCCATTTTCAATAATGGCTTCGCGCATTGCGATAATTATCTTTGGAAGTTTGTTGGTGCCAATATGCGGGTGGGCATCTACAAGTATATCTTCAGTTGCACCAAAATGAACAAACCATTCCAGCGCTTTAAGCACATTACCGCGTTTTTTACTACGCGTATACAATTTACCGTCAGAATAAGTTCCCGCACCTCCTTCGCCAAAACAGTAGTTACTTTCGGGATTTACGATTTGTTCTTTATTGATTGCAGCTAGATCCCTTCTGCGTTCGCGCACGTCTTTTCCTCTTTCAAAAATTACAGGTTTTAGACCTGCTTCAATAGCTCGTAAAGCGGCATAAAGCCCTGCTGGACCTGCGCCTATTATTGCAATTTGTTTTGATTCGGAAACATTTTGTGGAATAAATGGCGGAATGGTTTCCCTGTTTTCACCTTTAAGCCATAATTCAACTTGCAAATTTATTTTTATAGGTTTTCGGCGTGCATCAATGGAACGCTTTCTAATTCTCCAATCGCTTATTTGCTCTTTTCGGAGTTTTTCTTTTTCCAAAGCAAGTTCAAGGATATAATCGAAATCATCCTGTTGATGTGGTAATACGGCTATTTGAACCAGTCTGCTCATAGACGCCAAAGATAGTTGTTAAATCCCTAATTTGAGATTTGGAATTCGATTTAACCAAGTTGACAAATTCCGAAAAACAATTAATTATCTTTGCCCAAAATAGATAGAGAATGATTTTTTTAGAAAACGAAGGCAATACCAACCCAAGACTTAACCTTGCTTTGGAAGAATACGCGCTGCGAAACTTTAGTGCGGAAAACGATTATCTATTGTTCTACATAAACGAACCTTCCATTATCATTGGTCGTAACCAAAACACTTTAGAAGAAATAAACCATGAATATGTTGAAAAGAACAACATTCATGTAGTGCGAAGGGTTTCTGGCGGTGGTGCGGTCTATCATGATTTTGGGAATCTCAATTTCAGCTTTATTACCAATCACGATATAAAAAGCTTGAACAACTTTAAAAAATTCACAGCTCCCGTAATAAAGGTCTTAAACAGTTTGGGGCTGAATGCAGAACTGAAAGGCCGCAACGATATACAAGTTGAAGAAAAGAAAATTTCAGGAACGGCGCAGTTTTCCACCGGAAAAAGAATGGTTAGTCACGGTACGCTTCTTTTTGATACAGATTTGGGAGAAGTAGTGAATGCATTGAATGTAAAAATGAGCAAGATTGAATCCAAGGGACATAAATCGGTACGCAGCCGTGTGGCAAATATCTCTGAATTTTTAAATGAACCCATAAAAATAGAAATGTTTCGAAAGCTACTACTGGAAGGACTTTATGAGGAAAGCGAACCTTTTGAAAGCTATCGATTAACTGCTGAGGAATGGAAAGCCGTCCATCAATTAAAAGAAGAAAAATACGACACTTGGGATTGGAATTATGGCCGCTCACCAAAATTCAACATTCAGCGAACAAAACGTTTTTCCGTTGGCGAAATAGATCTACGCATTTTTGTGGAAAAAGGGCACATAAAAGATTTTAAAATTTATGGGGATTTTTTCGGAAAAGAACCCGTGGAAAATCTTGAAAAGCTATTGGAAGGAGCTCGTTATGAAAAAGAAGACATTTCGGAATTATTGAAAGATATTGAGATACGGGAATATTTTGGCGACATTCCTAAAATTGATTTTATTGAATTGGTTTATGGGGCTGATGAAGTTTAGGAATTTGCAATGAACAAAAGCACTAAAGTTTATGTAATGATTGTTGCGGCGCTAATAACAATCATCGGATTGGTAACCGGAAAATATCTTTTTATTTTTTTGGTACTCCCTCTTGGATTTCTCTTCGGAAAGAAAAAAGAATAAAAAAAGCCGCAATTTTAAAGCGGCTTTTTGAAAGTATGCCATACTTCAAATGACATATTTCTATTTACTATTTATTCCACAATAAATTTGCCCTGCATTAAAGCATAGTGTCCTGGAAAGGTACACATAAAGGTATATGTGCCCGGAGCTGGCGCATCAAATTCAATGGTATCACTTTCACCACCACCAAGCATTTTTGTGTGAACTATAAATTTGTCCGTAATATCAGCTGGGATATAATCAGTGTCTGCAGCAAGAGCTGAAGCTTGTCCCACAGTTGCCATGTCTGCATCTTGAGTTAGCAATGCCCAATTATGGCCCATTACTGTTACATCCATTTTTCCAACATGTTTTAATGTAAGTTTTACTTTTTGACCAGCTTTTATGCGAATCTCACTCTTGTCGAATTTCATTTGGTCATTTCCAGTGATGGTTATTTCGGCAACTTTATCATCCGTAGTTTGAGCTGGCACAGCTTCCTCTACTTGAGTTCCGATTTTCATCTCAGGTTTTTTTTCTTTCTTGTTGTCACCGCAACTTATTGCTAAAGCGGCAGCGAATACCAATATCATTTTATTCATCATGTGCAATTTAGATAAATTGTAATTAAGACAAAATTAACGGCTATTTTTAGAATAACCTAACCTTAATGCAAGCATTTTAAAAAAATTAAGAAAGTGCTAACATTTTAAAAATATATGGGTATTCGTTTAAGAATTAGAAAGTATAGGAATATTCAATTCCGCCGGCAATTACTGTTTTTGTTACATTTGAAAGATCTACACCACCCATTACCTTAAATATCCCAAGCTTTTCGGTTTTATAGGAAAGGGAGCCATAGTTGTACCAATATTTCCATTCAGGAGTGAAAGGCCTACGGTAGGTTCCCATATATTTAGCGACAGTACTTTTCAGTTTCCATTGAAAATTTTTGAAGTCACCAATTACCCCAAAATGGTGAACCTTTGAACGATTACTAATATAGGGAGTATTGTCTCCAGTGATTTCCACGTTTTTATCAAAAAGTATAAATGGAGCACCCATAATATTCTCTTCGTAAGTCCAACCGCTTCTGTATATATTGTTTCCAAAATAACCATCAAAACCACTTGTTGATGTATTTCCGCTTTGGTCAACTGTATTAATATATTCATATAATACTGAGGAAATTATTTTTTGGTTATCTGGTTTAAAATAAATACCCCAAACACCATCTGGAAAATTTGCTAAACGAGTGCCAGAACCATCTTCAAAAGGATGTTCGTGATAAATGGAAAAATCTCCCAACCCATTTTTAAATTCATAATTCAGCATATAGGAGCCCAAATGATTACCTATGGAATTTTTGGTTTCACCCGGCAATCCAATCTCTGTAGTATTAGTTGCAAAAAAGACTTTAAAAAAATCTTTAAAACTATCTTTTAAGTCTCCATAAACAGGTGAGGTTCCACCCCATTGCACATAATGCTGAAGCTTTGCTGTAAGTTTATGGTTTTCATTGAAAGTGGTAATCAACGCCAACCTTTTGTAGTGAACGTGTGTACCTTCCACGAAGCGATTGTCATTTAATTCATAATGAGCAATACCCCAATCTATAGCAAAGGTTTTTGAAATTTTAAATGGATTGTTTGCTTCCAAAAGTACGCCAGGAAGTGGTCTTGCATTTCCAGACCATAAGAAATTTTGATTGGTGGACGATAATCCATCAAGAACTTCAGTTTGTTTTTTTGCTCCAAGGGTTGCAAAAAGCCAAGAATTTTCGAATTGAATGTATAAATCTCGGCGTTGTACAGCATCCTCAACTCCATCCCTTCCAAAGACTGCTGCGCCAGCATTAATTTTGAATGAGGAATAGCTTAAACTTCCTTTTAATTCGCCTGTTGCAGAAACATTGGTTAGCTCACCAACCCCATAATTAGTATTTGTATGGAACCAAAAAGGATTTTCGTCTTCGTTAGATAATATTGCTTTTGCTTCAATGTTTCCGGAAATATCAAATTCCTGTGAAAAGATTATAATCGGAAAAAGGAATATTATAAATTTCAGCAATTTCATTAACCTTGATTTATTTATTCAAAATCCTTTTAAACAAAGAACGTTCTTCGCGTGAATATGCATAACCGTATTTATTACCATACCCAAAATTGTTAAGGTTCACATTATTCAATATTATAGCCACATTTGCCAAACGTCCATCGTCAATAGCATCCTGTGGAAAATCCAGTAAACGCTTATCAGTGTATCCTGCACGAACTACATAGAGTGTAATGTCTGCAAGTTTGTTTATTAAAATAGTGTCTGTAACCAACATAGATGGTGCGGTATCCATAATGATGTAATCAAATTCTTTTTTAAGCTCATCTATAAAGGTGGTTGTGCGCTTTTGCATCAATAATTCCGCAGGATTTGGTGGAATTGCACCCGAAAGGACGATGCTCAGGTTTTCGTTGTACTCGCTTTGGGCTATAACATCTTCCACTTCCATATCTTCATAAACAATATACTCCGTAAGCCCTTTTTTGGTTTTTAAATGTTCGGGCAAATACCGTTGCAACTGAGGGTTACGGATATCTGCACCTACTAAAACTACTTTTTTGCCCGTAAGCGCCAATGTTAATGCAAGGTTGAATGCAACAAAGGTTTTTCCTTCCCCTTTTATAGTTGATGTAACAATTAATGTTTTTCCTTTATCATTTTCTTCCAGTTTGTTGATGAACAAATACTGCAGGTTCGTTCGTAATATTCTATATGCTTCTGCCATTACGCTGCGATCGTTGTGCTGGATTAAATCAGATTCGTTGCGTTTTATTCTAGGAATTTCACCAACTATCGGCGTTTTTGAAAGATGGCGTTCTACATCCCTTCTTGATGTAACTTTAGTATTCAAAAGATTTGCACCATAAATACCTATAAAAGGAATCAACAAACCAGCTAATAATGACCCCAGATATATGAGTGGTCTTTGCGGTGAAACTGGTACTTTTGTGCTGTAGGCATTGTCAACAACTTTTGCCTTTGGAGAAGTAGCAGCCAATGTAATGGAAGCCTCTTCCCGTTGTTGTAAAAGGAAAAGATAAAGTTGTTCCTTTATAGACTGTTGTCTTTCTATACCTCTAAATATTTTCTCTTTTCCAGGAACTTGTGCTATTTTTGAATTAATTGTAGACTCCTGAATGTTAAGGTCTTTCATTGCTATTTTTAAAGCATTGCTCGAATTGTGCAAACTTCCTAAAATGCTTGCTCGCATTTGTTCTATTTGATTATTTACATTCTGGACCACAGGATTTTTTGCAGTAGAGTTCTGCATCAATTTATTTCTGTAAAGGATCAACTGGTTATAGTTATCTACAGCCATGGCAACTTCTTCACTTTCAATACCAATATTGGATGGTAAAAGCTCGGAATTGGAACTTTTTTCCATATAATCTATCATGGTTCTTGAAAGTTCCAACTGGGTACCAACGTCAAACTGCTTCTTGTTAAATTCGCTTGCGTTTTCAAGGATTATTTGAGCTTCGGCCTGAATATCGGTAAGACGGTTCTCAGTTTTAAAAATCTCCTTATTGCCTTCAACCGAATCCAATTCTCGAGTAATAATCTGCAGTCGGGAATCTATAAATTTTGAGGTATTCTTCGCAATTTCGTTTCTATCGGCAATGGCGTCCTGGTTGTATTGGGAAACAAGTTCATCCAGAAAATCTTCTGCTTTTGCAGTTACAGGCGTCAGCATGCTCAATTCCAATACATTGCTAGATTTAATTTCGTTCTCAATAACAACTTTGCCTTGATAGTCCAATGCAACGTTTTCAATAGGTCGATAGGTAACCATAACAGTTCTATCTACAAATGATAAAAAACTTTCAGGATTTTCAAGATTAGGAAGAACGGTTATTTCACCAAATGGTAACGATATTTGTTCTCCAAATTTGTAGGTGCCTTCAACTGATTGTGCTTCATCTTCCAGTTTGTATTCGGTATTTGAAAGTATCTCGATAAATAAACTTGGTACACTTACCTTGTTTCCTATTTCAGTAAAAGATAAATATTGAACTTTAAAAGGAATGTATGAATAGATTTCTGAAGTTTTGATGGCTCCAACGGATTCGTACTTTATGTTCAATCCAAGCTCTTCAACGGTTTGTGAGATAATACGTTTGGAATTGAAAATGGCCAATTCATTGTCTATCTTACTGGTGTTGAAGCGCGACATGAAACTTCCAAATTGTGAAAAAGCAGCCATTTCCATAGGACTGTTGGCGCTTTTTTCGTCTTTAATTATAATTGTCGCACGGGTTTGATAAAGTGCCGTAGTGTATCTTAAATAGATGAATGCCAGAATGAATGCAATAATAACCCCCAAAACAAAAAGATACCAATACCGAGTGTATTGTTCAATTATTTCGCGAAGTGGTAATTCCTTAGTTTCTTGTTTGTAGCGGTTTTCCTCCATAATATCAGCCGGCAAATTAACGGGTTAAAAGTATGATTGTGCTTAGTACCACCGTAGCGAGCGATAACAAAGCTGGAACATCTGGAATAAAACCAGATTTCTTGACCCCTTTTAGCGAAGGCGCTACATAAACAATGTCATTTTGTTTTAAAAAATAAAAGGGTGAAGTGAAAAAATCTGAGCTAGTATAATCAATTTTGGAAACTTTACGCACACCGTTTTCTTCCCTTATAACAGTAACTTCCATTCTACTCCCATCTAAAGTGAAATCTCCTGCCAGAGCAATGGCCTCGGTCAAAGTGATGCGCTCATCCTGAATTCTAAAAACTCCGGGGGCTTTTACTTCGCCAATAACAGTTACTTTAAAATTGATAATTCGTACATCTACAACTACATCGATTATATATTCTGAAAGCTTTGTTTTCAATTCCTGCTCAACTGTGCCTCGTGTTTTGCCCATTACTGCTATGGTGCCCAATACTGGAAAACGAATATTTCCTTCACCATCTACAAGGTATCCTTGCAACTGTATATTGTTTGTAACTGGGGAATTTTCAGAGCCAATGGTACGCTTAAATGGCTTAACAACCTCTTCATCTATAGAAGAAACGGTAATATAAAGAATATCATTAGGTTCAATGATGGGTTCAAAAGTGGTTTTAATTTCTTTTAAATTTAGGTTTTCAGAATCCTGAAAATATATTATTTCCTTTTTGGTAGCACAGGAAAAAAGAGTTACGCAGGTTAAAAGGAGTATTGCAATTTTATTCATTACTTTTTTTTTAAGGCTACAAATATAAGGCCTTCACGAAAATTAGTGGGTTATTTTTACGAGTATCTCTGAGAAACAAAAAATACCTTACAGATGGTTTTGCGCGTCCAAGATTTCGTATTCTGAGTTTTTGCTCAAGAATTCAGGGATAAGCTCTTTTAGCTTTCTGACTATTTCTTTCCCTTTTCCGTATTCAGAAGTAGTTATTATTTCCTTCATCTTGATTGATATTTCAGTATAATCCACTGTCGGAACTTTTGAAACCATAATTTTAGGATGATAGGTAGGCAAAGATGTGGAAGAATCATTGAGCAGTTCCTCATATAGTTTTTCGCCTGGTCTGAGTCCTGTGATTTCAATATCTATGTCTTCATATGGCTTAAGACCCGAAAGACGGATCATTCGTTCGGCCATATCGAGGATTTTTATTGGCTTACCCATGTCGAAAACATATATTTCACCGCCGTTGCCCATTGTTCCAGCCTGAAGAACCAATTGGCAAGCTTCGCTAATGGTCATAAAATATCTTATAATTTCCTTATGTGTAACGGTAACGGGGCCACCCTCTGCAATTTGTTTTCTGAAATAAGGTATAACGGAACCATTGGAACCCAAAACATTCCCAAAACGTGTGGTTATAAAACGTGTTCTGGAAGTTATATGGTTTTGAAGGGATTGCACATACATTTCAGCAGCCCGTTTTGAAGCCCCCATCACATTCGTTGGGTTTACGGCCTTATCTGTTGATATCATTACAAACTTTTCAATATTATATTTTACAGAAAGATTTGCCAAATTTATGGTCCCGCCAATATTTACATATACTGCTTCGTGCGGGTTTTTTTCAATCAAAGGAACGTGTTTGTATGCAGCAGCATGATAGACCATATTGAACCTATACTTTGCAAAGAGCATTTCCATCCGCTCAAGGTTTCTAATGTCTGCTAACATTATTGTAAAGTTCAGCCCGTTGTGGTTTCGATTCATATACAATTCCATCTCATGAAGGGCAGATTCGGCGTTGTCAAGTATTACAATTTTTTTTGGGTTGAAAACCGCCAATTGCTTAACAATCTCACTACCAATGGAACCGGCACCGCCCGTGACCAATATGGTCTTTCCTTGTAAATCGTTTTTTATAAGCTCAACATCCATTGCAATTGGAGTACGTTCTAACAAATCTTCAATCTGGATTGGTTTTATTTGTGTTTGAATGTCTTCCTTCCTGTTCCAATGCTCCACAAGTGGTACGTTGAAAATTTCAACCTTATTGGCCAAACAGGCTTCCACAATTTGGTTTTTCTCTTTAATGCTAAGTGATTCACTCACAATCAAAACTCCATCCAAATTATGTTGCGCCAAAAGCTCCGTAAATTCGTTGGAAGCATTGGTAATAGGCACAGAAAAAACTGGTTTGTTTAGTATTTTTAGATTTTTGTTGATTTGGTTTTCGGTAATGAAACCAACGAGCTTATAGGGAAGATTGGATTCTGTGGTAAGCGCTTTTCCCAAAGAAATGGTCTGGTCGTCCATCCCTAAAATTACAACTCTTTTCTTTATTTTTCCCGTGGTGATATCCTTTAAATATTGATATGCTTCTTTTACCGCAATTCTGAAAAACAGCATTAGTGTAAAAGAAAAGAACATATATAGCAAAATTCCAGTGGTCAAAAATATTTTTTGACCCGCAAAAAAGAAATAGCCATAATTGAATGCTATGGTCGTAAGCGCTGTTAAAAAGGAAGAAGATGCAACTTTAAAAATATCGGTAAATGTGGAATGGCGCACAATTCCCGCATAGGTTTTAAACGAATAAAAAAAGATAACATTAACAGAAATAAGGAAGAGCCCCCGCAAAGGAGTTGGCCAAGCGGTGTGTGGTTTGAGCGGAGTGCCGTCAAGAATCAAGAACATTGTTGCGAATGAGGCGATACAGATAAGAATATCCAACAAAAAAACAGCCCATCGGGGCAAATACCTCTGATTTAAGAAAGTTAATTTTTTAGGACGCATTTTTATTTTTGCTAAAAGGAAATATTTTCTCAACACAATTTCATAACATTTGGGGTTGCAAATATACCTCAAATATCGATGAAACGCATTAAAACATCGTTAATCTTAACTTTTTCTTTACTTTCCAAATTTGAACCAGAGGGCAAACAGAGCCCAATTTCAAACAATTTTTCTGAAACAATTGAGCCATAGTAAGGTGCATTTTTAAAAACCGGCTGTAAGTGCATCGGTTTCCATAACGGTCGCGATTCTATATTATTTTCGGCCATTGCCAGCCTTATTTCTTCAGATGAAAAACCGCATCGCTTTTTATCAATTAAAACACATGATAGCCAATGATTTGAAAAATAATCAGAAGTGGGTTCTGAAAAAACAGTTACACCCTTTGTCTTTTGAAAAATTTCATGATAAAATTGGTTCATTTTTCTTCTTAAGCCCACGTGTTTATCCAAAACTTCCATTTGCCCTCTGCCGATTCCTGCAGAAATATTGCTCAGCCTATAATTATATCCTATTTCAGAATGTTGGTAATGTGGAGACGCATCACGTGCTTGCGTTGCCAAAAAAATAGCTTTCTCTTTATGTTTCAAATTTCTAGAGACTAATGCCCCTCCACCTGAAGTTGTAATAATTTTATTACCGTTGAAGGAAAGGATTGAAATATCGCCAAAAGTACCACATTTTTGACCTTTATAAGTGCTTCCCAATGCTTCGGCACTATCCTCCACGATTGGAATTTCATACTTTTCAGAGATCTTTTTTATTTCATCAACTTTATAGGGCATTCCGTAAAGATGCACAGCGATAATTGCTTTTGGTTTTTTTCCTTTGGAAATGCGAACCTTAATTGCTTCCTCCAAATGGTTTGGGCAAATATTCCAAGTTTCTGGCTCACTGTCTACAAATATTGGCGTTGCTCCTTGATATACAATAGGATTTGCAGATGCTGAAAAAGTCATACTTTGGCAGATAACCTCATCACCTCTTTCTACTCCTAACAATATTAAAGCTAAATGTAATGCTGCGGTACCGGAGCTTAATACAGCCACGTGATTTTCGATTCCAAGATAGTTTTCCAAGTCTTTTTCAAAACCTTCCACATTAGGCCCCAAGGGAGCTATCCAATTGGTTTCAAACGCTTCGTTAACAAAAGACTGTTCTGTACCGCCCATATGTGGGGAGGAGAGGTATATTTTTGAATTGCTCATTTTTTTTTAAAAATCTATTTTTTAAAGAATATGGATATCGTTTTAAAAATTATTCTTAAATCTTCGGAAAATGATTGCTTATAATAATATTCCAAATTCATTTTTACTTTATCAGGAAAAATAACGGTATCGTTATATTCCAGAGGGTCAACTTTATTTTTTAAAATTGATTCTTCGTTGTAATATTTTAAGGAAGCTTCACTGGTTAGTCCTGGTTTCAACTCCAAAATTTTTCTTTCTTCTCCTTTTAATAAATCATAGTATCCTGGAATATCTGGTCTTGGGCCTACAAAGCTCATTTGGCCAAAAAGAACATTTAATAACTGTGGTAGTTCGTCTAATTTCGATTTTCTTAAAAACAATCCGAATTTTGATATTTTGGATGTTTTGTCATTTATCGTTCTGATTTTAAATATATTAAATAATTTTCCGTATTGACCAATTCTCTTTTGGAGGAACAGACCATTACCAGTATCAAAAAATGCGAGTATAAAAATTAATCCTATAGCCAATCCAACCATAAGCAGTATTATAACCGAAAGAATTATATCAAGTAAACGTTTCAATAGTTTTGGGTGTATTTAATTTTCATCTCTATAAAGCGGAAAATAATTACTTTCAGAATTTTTTAATAATTTCTTTTTTACTAAAAATGAATATTTATCTTCATCATTGATTCGTTTCCAAACAGAAAACTGATTAAAGGTTTTTGAAAAACCAGATTTAAACCTGAAAAGCGAATCATTGTCCTCGCCACCTACTCCGCCTCCTAAATGCAATGTTTTTAACTTTAATGAGTTTCCCAATAAACGCGCTTCATCCAATATTAACTTCATTGGGGTATGTTTCATATATTGTTCTGAGCTACCTGCTAAATGATATTGCATTATCTTATCGGTAATTGTGAAGATAGCACCTGCCACAATTTTACCTTCCACTTTTGCCAATAATAGCTTACTGTCAAAATCGGTATTTTTTAAAAAAGAGTGAAAATATTTCTCACTAAAATAATATTCTTTTCCAGCTCCTACCTTGTCCATGGTTTCCAAATAAATAGCGATAAAAGCATCAACATCTTCTGGACTTCTCGCTTCTTCAACTACAAATCCTTTGCGCCTTAACTGGTTTAATTCAGATTTATTTGATTTCCTATAATGTTTTTTTTGTTCCTCTGGAGTAATTGTCAAATCTACAGCAACAGTTTTGTTTAGGTCTACAACTGACCCAAACTCCTTAAATGCCATGTTTTGATCAATAAGTGGATGCAGTCTTGAAAAAGCAGCTATAATATTGTTTTGTTCGAAGTAGTTTCCAGTCTCTTTGGTAAATTTTTCAAAAATCGATTCATTTAATTCTGAAAACTTTTTATTGGATATTGGTCCGCAATATCCATAAACAGAAGTTGCGTCAAACCATTTGGTGCCCTCTATTTTACGGATAATTAATGGCAGTGCTATAAAATCATTATTAACTTCAACATAAAGCATTATTGCTTTATGATTATTTTCTAATGTATGATAAAAAGCCGTATGATGGAAATCATAAATAAAACTGGATTTTACAATCTCGTTCCATCTTTTTGAAGTTGCGGCTATAGTTTCAAATGTGTGCATTAACAATATATTGATTGATTTTTGATACTATATGTTTTATTTCCAAATCATTGTATCGAAAATCAATATGAATAAATAAAATTGAGTCCTCAAACTGTTTATTTTTTTTTAACCATTGATTAGGCCATAAAATTATAGGGTATATTTTTTCTTCAATTAAAAAATTTCTTAATAAATCTCTTTTTGCAGTTTCTTTAAATTTAAGCGTTAAAGCAAACTCTGAATCATCCTTATTATTTATGAAGCTAAAGATTTTATTTGGTTTTAGAAGCTTTTTGGCCAAGCGAATGTTTTCTTTTTTCTGTAAAATTATTTTTTCAATTCGTAATGTTTTCAAATATTCAAATACAATTTTTGGCAACTGGGAATTTGTGGATGATAATTCAAAATCATTTTCACTATTTGCAAAAAGGGATCTAAAAATGTCCTTATCGCTGAATTGATTTTTTAGGTAAAGTGTTTTTAAATACATTCCTGTGAACTTTTCAATCGCTACACTTTCAGCTATTACATTTTGATCTGGAGTGGAAAGTTTTAATTTTTTCGGTGAATAGCAAAAACCACCCACAGGCAAAGGCAATACTTTTCTTAAAGACCCAAAGCAAAAATGGGCTTTAGAATTTTTTATTTCTGCCAAATTATGGGTAAGGTCTTCAATAATTAAAGCGTTTTTGATATGATTATAGTTTAACTTACTTACACCAAAATAATCTACAATCAAAACGGCCGTTTGTCCATCGTCATCTCCACTTTTTAATGAAAATATAGTTTCATCAAGTGGGGTAATATCGTAATATTCAATTGTGATTGGCAGTGATGCAATAAAACGATACACCTCATGGCAATAGTAAGAAGGGACAACAATTTTTCTCCATCCGTATTCATCAATTCCAGTTTTAAGAATAGAATATAATGCCGAACGGCCAGAAAAATGAAACGAAAAACCTTTCTTGTTTAAATAGGAATCTGTAATATTTATATCCCTCCATTTCTCCGAAAGCACATAGTGAAAATCAGACCCAAACTCTTTTTTAATCATTCCAATAATGATTTTGCTTCAAAAAATTGAAATAATTTTCTCTAGTAATACCAACAATTATTTCATCCCACCATTCATTTTTTCTGAAATATGCATTTTTTTTAATTCCTTCTTTGACCCAGCCACATTTTTCAATGTAAACTTTTAGAGAAGATTCATTGTAGGATATCATTGATCCATCCAAACGCATCAATCCCAGTTCTTCAAAAGCATATTTATTGATTGCCATAATCGTGTCTTTTCCATAACCTTTACCGCGCATATCCTTATCTCCTAAAAGCATTCCCGTAAACGCCCTTCTATCTTTCCAGTTGATGTCTACAAGATTTACCATTCCTATTAAGCCCAAATCTTCTGTTTCAATAGCAAAACGCTGGTTGTTGCTGCTCAAAGTTAAATTTGCAAACCATTTTTCTTGATCCTGTAAACTGGAAGGGAAATGCCAGCCACCCAGCATATAATTTATTTCCGGGTTGTTTGACCATTTATTTAATAATGGTAAATCTTCTTTTTCGATTGCTCTTATTACAACTTTTTTACCTTTTATATTCATCTTTTTTTATTTTGAAATGATTCGAGCTTAAATTTTTACTTAGTCCAATGTCATCAACATCATCGACTGTTTGGCCAATAACAACACCCGAAGGCTTAAACAAAACAGAACGAATGGTGAGTAATAGTATTTTGAAATCTAAAAAAAAATTTAAATTATCCTCATAATAAACATCATTGATAAGCCTTTCGCTAAACTTCATTTGATTTCTTCCTTTTACCTGTGCCAGTCCTGTAATTCCTGGTTTTACCAAATGTCTTCTTTTTTGAACTTGGGTATACAAAGGTAAATATTCAGGCAATAAAGGTCGGGGGCCAATAATACTCATATCTCCTTTAAGTACATTTATAAGCTGGGGAATTTCATCAAGGCTGGTTTTTCTTACAATTTTTCCAACAGTAGTAAGCCTTTCTGTGTCCTTGAGCAAGTTTCCATCGGCATCGGTCTTATCATTCATCGTTTTAAACTTTATAATCTTAAAGATTTTCTCATCTTTTCCCGGCCTCAGTTGATAAAAAAATGGTTTGCCGTCATTTACTATATATAAACATACCATTACCAAAATAAAAACGGGGCTTAAAATTAAAAGTCCGACAAAAGAAAAAAACAAATCAAAAAATGGTTTTAAATAACTCCGGTACATTGGGACAATAATTTACAAAACAAATATAACATTGGTTTTCAATATTTTAAATCTATGTTTTTTGTTTTAAATTTTTATATTCATTGCTTAATGTTGACCAAATTTCTTCTCTTTGATAACGCTCCACAATCATCTTTCTTGAATTGCTTTTCAATTCATTATATAAATTCTTATTTTCAGCCATTTGCTGCATAGAGAGTTCCAATTCTAAAATATTTTTAGCTGGAATTATTATTCCATTTATACCATTTTTCACAATTTCGTTACAACCATTAATATTTGAAACTATTGACGGTAAAGACATAGCACCGGCCTGCATAACAACATTTGGAAAACCTTCCCTGTAACTTGGAAAGACTAATACGTGTGCCATAGCCATGTAGGCCCGTACATCATTTTTAAGCCCAACAGCAAAAATCTTATTATGTGAATTAAGTAATTTTAATGTTTCAGGCAGCAAAGGATCCAACTCTTCTTCAAAAGGCCCCACAAGTACTAAAGATAAATACTTATTTTTAGTTGAAATATTGGTGAAAGCTTTGATAAGCTCATTAATTCCCTTATCACTCACCATGCGTCCCACAAAAATGAAAACAAAATCGTCTTTTGGAATTCCTATGTTTTCCTTAAGGATTTCGTTTTGCTCTTTTAGATATTTGGAAGGGTCAAAATAATCTGTATCTATTCCATTACTGCTACCTTTTCCAATAATTAAAAGCTTTCCAGGCTTAGTAAATTTTTGGGATAAAATAAATTCATACAACCCTTTTGAATTTGGATAAACCCTTGTGGCAAAATAGTATGTCATTTTTTCAACAATGTTCAAAATTTTTCTTCTCATTCCTACCGTTTCCATTAAAGGCAATCCCGCAACAGTGTGCAACCTGATAGGAACCTTTGCAAGCCAAGCCGCCATCATTCCAACAATTCCAGCTTTTGGAGTATGAGTATGCACAATTAGAGGCTTTTCTTTTTTTAAAAATCGATAAAGTTTATAGACTGCCTTAATATCTTTAAATGGGGTAATCTTTCTTGTAAGATCTAACGGAAATACACGAACACCTTCATTCTTACCATAGCTTTTTAAACGCTCTACCTCTGAAGACACTGCCACAACTTCATATTCCTTTGACATAAAAGCCAATTGTCCTTCCAGCAATTTTTCAAGTGAGACAGGAACAGTCGTTATTCGGACGAGTTTTGGCTTATTTTGATTCATTAGATTTTGTCGATCAATGCCTCCCACTTTTTATAAACAATTTTTTCGGAATAATTTTCCATAACATATTCATAACCATTTCTTCCAAGTTTTTCCTTTTCATTTTTAGATAGATAAATAAGCGAATCAATTTTAGAGCTAAGGTCTTCTTCGTCTTTCAAACGAAACAAATACCCACATCGCCCTTTATTAATAAGCTCTTCACAGCTAGGGATGTGTGAAGCTATAACAGGTAATTTATTTGCCATAGCCTCAAGAACAGCATTTGGTGTTCCCTCCCATAATGATGACAACACCAACGCATCAGCTTTTTCTAAAAATGGTTGGGGGTTTTGAACAAAACCCATTAATTCAATATTCTGTTCTAAACCTAATTCTTTAATCATTGATTCGGGCCACGTCAATTCAAAAGTCTTGCCAATAACTATAAGTTTTATTTCTATATTTTTTTCTTTTAAAATCTTAATGGCATTAAATAATGTTTTATAATCTTTTACGGGCCGAAAGTGAGCTATACTCACTAATGTAAATATCTTGTTAATAGATCGAGGAAATTCCCTTTCACCAATAGATACAGCATTGGGAATAAATATGGATTTTTTGGAAACTGTAAGTGTTTTAGATACAAATTCTTTTAATGCATGTTGAGAATTAAAAACTGTAAAATTGTCTGTTTTATAAGAAAATTTATACAATACAGAATAGAATTTTGAAATATTACTGGTTCTCACCGAAGTTATAATTGGTATTCCAAATCGCTTTTTTACCAAACGTGCTGCAAGATTGGCCCCAAACATAAAAGAAATAATTATATCCTGTTTGCTGTTTTTTATGAAACTAAATAATTGCTTTATTCCTTTAATAGTATCATATTTAATTAAATGAACAGGTATTTCATTATCAGTCAATGTTTTTTCAAAATCGTTTTGGGGAAGCGCTTGTATAATTGCCACTTCATATCCCTCTTTTTTAAAATAAATTGCCAATTTGATCAATTGGTTTTCCGCCCCCCCTTTTGCAAGTGAAATGGTAAAAAAACAAATTTTCTTTTTCTGCTTCATATTTACTCTTTCTTTAATCTAAAAGTTGATAAAAATAAAAGGATAAAAAGGAAAGGAATAACCATAGTCTTTTGTCTAATTGCAAGTCCGAGATTATATAATAAATACGCCGCAGGAATTGTAATAAAGAAAACAGCAAAAAACATTATCCAATAAATATCTTGAAATGAAAATTGGATTTTTTTACGCCATTCCTTAAATATTTTAATGAAAAAATATAACCACAATACATTTTCAAAAGAAACTATTAAGCTTAAAATATTAAAAGCGTCATAAAACAAGGGTCGAAACATGTAGCTCAACCACTTTACCAATAAATTTTTATCCCCCATATATATTGACGATCCACCCTCAATTTTTTGTCCAGCCAAATCCTCAAATTGCGAGAATATACTTTCGGTATCAACGAATCCTACTCTAGTCATCAAAAATGGAAACAATACATATAAAATTCCCCCAAGTAAAATAAGCACTAAAATTTTGGTAGATATTTTAATTTTTTTATTCAAAAGTACCTGAGTAGTACCAAAGGCTACTAGTATAAAAAATAAGGTATGCAATCTTACAAAACCAACAAGAAGCAATGGGAAAATAAAAAAAGCCCAGCTCTTTTTAAAATAGTAGGAATACAAAAGAAGGCTTATTCCGAAAAAAATTAAAGAATCTTTCCCAATGGCCACTGTCCAATAATGGGCATTTGGTAGTAATAAAAGAAAAAACCAAACACTCCATTTTTCATCGGAAATTTTTATCAATATTTTAAGCAAATAATAAAACCCTAAAAGCCCTAAAAAGGAATAAATAAAATAGGCTCCGAAATAGGAAAGCCCTAAATATTTGACCAAAGGATATAATGTAAAGTAGATAAAAGTTGTACCCTGTCCAAAAGTATCGCCCCAACTATCAAATAAATACATAACCCTTCTATAATAACCAATAGCATCGGCTACATTATCCAACGTTAGGTAATAATATACGAGGGTGAAAGAAAAATGTATTAAACCAATAACCGCAAATAATCTAACAAATTTTACCGAAACATTCCTAAATTTTTGAGCAAGAGTAACAACTCCAATGATATATATCAATATCACAGAAATATCTAAAATGGTAACCCGGGTCAATATTTCGCGAGAAATTTCCATTACTTTTTAAGAAAATTTTCCATCATAAATTCCTGTGGATTGAAGTTTCCACCAATAAAAGTCATATCTTTTTTCCAATATCCCGGGCAAGCATCATAGGCTTTCATTGAAAAGCCAAAACATACCTCAACTATTTTGGGTACTTTATTCAAATCATATACAAAATCAAAAGCCAAACACTGACCTCCAATCTTCTGTGTAACATCAAAAGCTATTTTTACGGTTTCCAAATCTATTTTTGAAACGTCAAAATCAAGTTTTCCACTACCAGAGGCGCGGAAATCGTTTTCTTTATTGAATCTTCGAATTCCGAAAGCAATGTCGCCAACTACAATTATTCGTGTGTCAAAATCATTATTAGGCATAAATTCCTGAAAATAAACATATCCTTTTTCTGCAGTTGCCAAGGTGCGCTCCCTTTTATTTTTTTTGAAAAAACCAATGGTTTTTTTTGCCAATTTAATGGGGTCCTTTATTTGTTTTGCAATGCGCAGTTTTTGGTCAAAATTACCTAATGCAGTGGCTGTTGAGGCAATGCCTTCATTGAACAATTTTCTTATATATTCTTCTCCTTCAGGTTTTGTTTTAATCAATTTTACATTTGTAGAACCAGCACCTCGTTTAAGCTTAGCTACCAAAGGTAGTTGGGAAGCAACCAAAAAAGCTAAAGCTTCTTCTTTTTCATAAAAAACATCACTTTTTACTAAGGGAGCATTGATGCTTTCAAACAAATATTTTTGTGCTACTTTATCGTCAAAATGCCAACGGGTACTAAAGTTTGGAAAGGTTTTAATATCCATCATTTCTGCACTATTCATTACATATGGATAAACCATTAAATCTTTGGATGAAGCATGGTTTAAATGCCACATTAAATGGGTTACTTTTTCTTTTCTGAAAATGCTAAGAATATCTGATTTAAAACAATCTACCAATACATAATCTAAATTCTTTCTTTTGCAGTATTCAATCCAGCGGCCTGAAAAACTTCCTTCTCTATGTTGTATTGCTATTTTCATACTTTAGTCTTAAAATAATTCCAAGTTAATCCACCACCCATCATAAATCTCGCAAGCATTAGGTTTATTGCTGCACCAAGAATACCGAAAAAATAGATAAATGGAAAAGCCAAAATAAACCCAATCACTGAAGCTAAAATTGTATTCTTCATCACCAGTTTATCTTTTCTGCGTATTATAAAATAATTCAATCCAAAAATATCATACGCTGTGTAACCAATTAGACTCACCGATAATAAAGTTAAAATTAACAGTGCATTTTTATATTCCATATCCAAATACCAAAAAACCAACGGGTGTACTATAATTGGCAGTGCAGCCAAGATCAAGCCCAAAACAAACATTATTTTTAGATACTTTGGGAAAGCATCCTTTCTTCTATTAAGGAATGGAAAAAACACTCTGGAAACTACATTTAAAATCACTACACAAAGGTCTATAATTTTTTTTAGGGCATCGTAGATTCCTACCAAATAGGTAGTTGTGAATATCCCGAGTAGTAATGTATTGGTATTATTATAGAGGTTTGGTAAAAATTGGTTTATAAAAATGGGGAAATTATCTCTGATGGTATTTTTTATCATTTTAAAACGAAGCCAGCGTAATTTCAATTTATACTTCTTAATTAAAATATACTGTCCAACCAACCCCGCCCCAATAAAGCCTGCACTTTGAAGCAATGGATAAATCCAGTAATCTTCCTTTTCACGAATAAACACAAAAACACAAATGGTAAAGAATAGCTTGATACCAATGTTCAAAAGTGAGATGTACTTCATCTTTTCAATTCCCTGAAAAAACCACTCGGGAAAAAGGCTGTAACCTAAAAGTAGTGGCATTGTTAAGAAAAAAACCTTTCGCTCTTCATAAAAAGGTGGGTAAAGCAAAATGATAGCTGTAAGAACTAAAAAGGAAAGAATTAAAAACATTCCTTTAACCATTAGTACTTTGCTGTAAATAATATTCAGCTTTTCCGGACTATTACGAAACACTGCTACATCTCGAGTAGCGGTGATTTTGAAACTATAATCTGTTATTGATTGAAAATAAGCAACTAAAGATGCTGCCAAAATAACTATCCCGTAGTTCGAAAAGCCCAAAACCCTTAATAAATAAGGCAAGGTAATCAAAGGCAAAAGCATGCCCACAAGCTGCATGGCAGAAAGGGACACAAAATTTTCCAACAGTACTTTTGCGTCTTTTCCTTTAAAAATGTGGAAGTATTTTTTCAATTTGAAACCCTTAAACCGAAAAAATCGGTTGTCATTTTAAGCCCGCAAAGATACCACGCTCGTTTTGGTATTTCTCCATTTATGGAAACAAAAATTCCCCAAAAAATGTATTTTGTGGGGAATTCTTGTTCTTTCATCGATGAAATAGATGTTTTTTACACTATCATACCAGCTGCAACAGTCTCATGCGTAGCGTCATCAATCAATACGAAACTACCTGTAATACGGTTGTCGCGATACTCGTCAACCATTAACGGCCGTGTAGTTCGAATGCTGATTCGGGCAATATCGTTCATTCTTAATTCTTTGTCCTCTTCCTCGCGAGCGTAGGTATTGATGTCAATTTTATAGACCACTTCCTTTATCATCGCCTTTTGCTCATTGGAAGTATGCACAATAGTATATTTTGCACGCTCACGAGCTGGAGCATTATTAAACCAACACAACATGGCATCAAATTCCTGAACCGCTTTAGGTTGGTTGTTTTCCTTTACAATCATATCGCCACGACTGATGTCTATATCATCTTCCAGTGAAATAGTAACGGACATTGGAGCAAAAACTTCTTCCAAAGAACCATGCATGGTTTCTATGCTTTTTATTTTAGAAGTGAAGCCTGAGGGCATTACAACCACATCATCTCCAGGTCTAAAAATACCACTTGCCACGCGACCCGCATACCCTCTATAATCTATAAACCCTTCACGTTGTGGACGCAAAACTGTTTGCACAGGGAAGCGAGCATCTATTTTATTGATATCGCTACTTATGTGCATTGTTTCCAATGTATAAAGCAATGGGGCGCCTTGGTACCAATCCATATTTTTGGAACGATTTACCACATTATCACCATCCAAAGCACTGATGGGTAAAAACTGAATATCCTTTACATATAATTTTGAGGAAAATTCCTCAAATTGGTTAATGATTTTTTCATAAACCTCTTCCGAATAACCCACCAAATCCATTTTGTTGATACAAACAATAATATGTGGAATCTGCAAAAGTGAAGCAATAAAAGCATGGCGCTTTGTTTGCTCAATAACACCGTGACGCGCATCAATTAATATTAAAGCTGCGTTGGCTGTTGAAGCCCCAGTAACCATGTTTCGGGTATATTGAATGTGTCCAGGTGTATCTGCAATTATAAATTTCCGTTTCGGCGTAGTGAAATACCGGTATGCCACATCAATGGTTATCCCCTGCTCCCTTTCGTCACGCAATCCATCGGTGAACAAAGCAAGGTCAACACCTTTATGTCCTTTTTTTCGACTTGTGTTTTCAACTGCTTCCAGTTGATCTTCAAAAATGGCTTTGCTGTCATAAAGCAATCGTCCTATTAACGTGCTTTTGCCATCGTCCACACTGCCTGCGGTGGTGAATCTCAGTAACTGATTCTTATCAATTTCCATAACTCTTTTCTTTTAAAAATATCCCTGTCTCTTCCTATCTTCCATAGCCGTCTCGCTGCGTTTATCATCACTGCGGTTGCCGCGTTCGGTTTGTTTCATTGCCGCTACTTCTGTTACAATTTTTTCTAAAGTATCAGCTTCAGACTCTATTCCACCAGTAATTGTAATATCGCCTAAGGTTCTAAAACGGATTCTCTTGGTTTCTATTTTCTCGTTTTCTTCCAATTTTAGATGTTCTGAAACAGGAATCCAAGTGTTGCTTCGCCAAACCACTTCGCGTTGGTGGGCCAAATACAATGAAGGGATTTGTATATTTTCACGTTTAATATAATTCCAAACGTCCATTTCGGTCCAATTACTAATTGGAAAGGCTCTGAAATGTTCGCCTTCAAAATGTTTTCCATT
>Ga0209344_10000819_pt1 | contig 47302 bp, 42 predicted proteins | sample Cruoilmetagenom6_FD_187293 | JGI IMG/M metagenome (GOLD analysis project Ga0209344, IMG submission 187293) | Oil polluted marine microbial communities from Coal Oil Point, Santa Barbara, California, USA - Santa Barbara Oil Seep Sample 6 (SPAdes)... | ecosystem: Environmental > Aquatic > Marine... | reverse complement strand
CAACATACCACTGAAGAAAATTAAAGGTAGAAAAGTCTTTCTCCGAAAACGCAGCTTCTACCAACTCGTTGATTAATTTGGTCACAAAAATCTCATGTTTATAAATTTTCTCAAATACTTCCGTCACGGAGGCATACTCCGTTGGTGGTGCCTTGATATCCCCTAATTTGACCATCGAGCCACACTCATTAACATAGCTAAACAACCTATTCATGTGCCCCATCTCTTCTTTTGAATGATTAGCAAGAAACATGGCGCACCCTTCCAGTCCTTGGTTATCACACCATGAACTCATCTGAAGATAGAGATTTGACGAATAGAATTCACAATTAATTTGTCCATTCAATTTGTCGATAATTTTGTTACTTAGCACTTGATTACTCCTCGTTCACCCAAGTTGAATTTAGTTAAGCGACAGTTGGGTAAGACTGTAGCCTAAGGAACCTCTGATTAAGGCATGAACTCGGTGAATACCGTCCTTGAGCAATTCATGGAGATCGTATCCAGTGACGACTTCCCGGAAAAGCAATGCGGTGTTTTACCAAGCTTATGTTTGCTGTGCATAATCTCTTGCGCGGATTATATCATGCCTGGGAAAACGCAACAATAAGGTGTCAGGACTTGCGATCGTGCGCATAGTTCTGATGCTGTGTAAAGATCAAGTAATGACATTTGGGTGGCATAAGGTTAGAATACTTTTAAAATTTAAGTTGCTTTAACAATATCTATGTATGAAATCAAAAAACCTTCACATCTTGGCGCGCAATTTCGCCATATTATTCTCGATCAGCTTGACGACGCCATCTCTGAACTCACCATAGTTCCGTCGAGTGATAGAAAAATCCATGAAGCGCGTAAACGTTTCAAAGAAACCCGAGCCGTACTGCGCCTATTTCAAACCATGGCCGATTCTCACTTCGTGGCGACCAATTGCGCCCTAAGGGATGCGGGCAGAGCCATATCTGCGCTGCGCGATCAAGAAGCGCGGAGTGAAACGCTCAAACTTCTTGAACCTTCCCTTGCCTCCGTTCTATCCACCCATCAACAGAACAGGCTTCAAGCTATGCTTTCCGTGCCTTTAGCCTGTACAGAAGAAAAAAAAGCCATCAAGCATACGCTGGCATTGATCGTACCATTACGTGATGAGCTTCATGAATGGAAGTGTTCTCATGGTTCATGGTGCGATGTTGCAGCCGGACTAAAAAAAAATTATCGAAAGAATCGCCGTCTGCTGAAAAACCTTGATAGCGACAGCAACGATGAAAACTGGCACGAATGGCGCAAAACAGTCAAGAATCACTGGTACCATACGAAATTGCTGATCCGTCTGTGGCCGGGCGAGATGAAAGCACGCCGGGATGAATTGAAAACATTGAGCAACTGGCTGGGAGATGACCACGATTTAGCGATGCTGACGCTGTGGTGCCATTGCAATAATACCGCTATAGATGAAGAGATACTATCGGTATTATTACCAACAATCCACGCCTTGCATCAAAACCTGCGTCGCCAATCCCTGAGCCTTGGCACCCGCCTCTTTGCTGAAAAAACTCACTTATACCTCAAACGCATGCAAAGTTACTGGGAAATTTGGGAAATGGAGCAGCACAATGCGCCTGGGTAAAACCATCCAGGCGATTATGCATCACCCGCATGCCTGAGCTGCCTGAAGTCGAAAGCATTCGGCGTGGCATACGCCCCTATGTCCAGAATCACCAAATCACCGAAGTGCGTTTCAATCCTGACAAGCCTTTGCGCTGGCCGTTTCAAGCCGAATGGAAACATGAGAAAATCGGTGGCAGCCGGATTCATAATGTGACCAGGCGGGGTAAATATCTACTGTTCGCTCTTGATCAGGGCCATATGATTCTGCATCTGGGCATGTCGGGAACTCTGCGCCTGTTGGAGGAATATCAGGCTCCAGGCAAGCATGATCACATCGACTGGTTTCTTGGTAATGGCCGGGGGGATAACCAGGGGGATGGAGTATCCGGGCAATTGATCATGCGGTTGACAGATCCGCGCCGCTTCGGCGGTATCATTTGGTATGCCGATGCTCCCGAGATGCACCCCTTGCTGCGCAGGCTCGGCCCTGAACCTCTCGATACTCAGTTCACTGGTGATGACTTGTGGCGTGCCCTCAAGAAGCGCAAGTCGTCCATCAAGCAGGTGCTGATGGAAGGAAAAACCATTGCCGGAATCGGGAATATTTACGCCACCGAATCGCTTTTCTTCGCCGGCATTCATCCCGCCATACCCGCGTTCAGGTTGAGTAAGAACCAAAACATAAAATTACTACAGGCCATACGTGAAGTTTTGATCGCCGCCATTGAGCTTGGCGGTACTTCCTTACGCGATTATATCCAGGTTGATGGCAGACCGGGCTATTTCAAACAAGCTCTGAAAGTGTATGGACGATCCAGCCTGCCCTGCGTTCGATGCGGTACGCTTGTACTTACTATGCAGCTTGGTCAACGAGCGACGGCGTTTTGTCCTGTCTGTCAACCGTTACAGGCTTGACGATCGCCTGCCCAATGCCGCGAGGATCACTGGCTGCTTCCAGCCTGCCTTGCTTCGGATACCATAGAATCACCTGCATGTTTCCATAAGCCCCGGGTTGTTTCCGCAATTGATGCCCGAGTGCGCTCAGAGCCTGAGCGCACGCCTGATCAAAGGCTTCAGCTTCATATTGAATGATATCCGGCAAATACTGATGATGATAGCGAGGCGCAGATACCAGCGCTTCGGCATGTTTACCCTCATCCACAATCCCCAGAACTGCCAGCAATACCATAGTGGTAATACGACTGCCACCCGGCGTCCCCACCAGTGCAACCGCGTCTTCGGTTTCAACCATGGTCGGACTCATACTTGACAGCATGCGTTTGCCCGGGGCAATGGTGTTAGCCTCGCTGCCAGACAATCCATAAAGATTGGGAACATCCGGGAGCGCAACAAAATCATCCATCTCATCGTTCAATACAATTCCAGTGCCAGGCGCCATGAACGCCGCCCCGAAACTATAATTAACAGAAAGCGTGGCCGAAACCCTATTACCCTCGGCATCCATGATGGAATAATGGGTAGTATCGTTACCTTCCGTAGCGGGCATGGCTTTTTGGCCGTGATTTTTTTCATTATTCTTTATCGGTTCACGCTTTGAGCCCAATTCAGTGCTTGGGGTCGCCCGATCAAGACGAATGGATTGGCGCAACTTATCCGCATAAGAGCGCGATAACAAGCGCTGCAGCGGCATTTCAACGAAGGCAGGATCGCCCAGATAAACATAGCGGTCCCGATAGGCTCTTTTCATAGCCTCGATGCGAACATGAACCCGATTTGTAGAACTGAGTTCTTCGGGTGCATATCCCTCCAGAATCTGGAGCGTTTGCGCCAGTATCACACCGCCCGCCGATGGTGGAGGAACAGTAGTGATTCGTGCATTTCGGTACTGAAAAGTGATGGGCTTGCGCTCAATAATTTCGTAGGCTTCGAGATCCTGCATGCTCCATATGCCGCCACCTTGACGTACACCATCCACCAGTTTTTGCGCCAGTTCACCGTTATAAAATCCATCCCGGCCCTGCTTGGCCAGAAGGCGGAGTGAGTGGGCAAAGTCCGGTTGCTTGATGATCATTCCGAGCTCGGGAATATTCCCATCGTCAAGAAACACTCCCGCCAGAGCCTTGTTGGCGCGAATATCCACCTGTCGCATGGTTAAACGCTTTATCATTCGTTTGTCTACGGGAAAACCTTCTTCAGCCCGGGCGATTGCAGGAGCAAGCGCTTCCTGTAGCGACAAGACGCCATACTTGGTAGAGATATGCGCCAATGCCGCAGGAACACCGGGTATAGCCGCCGCCAGAGCGCCAGTGACCGATTTTTTATGCGCCACCCGTCCAGAATCTTTGACATACAAATCAGACCTTGCTGACAAAGGAGCGGTTTCTCTGCCATCCACCACCACCGTTTCGCCGCTCAATGCGGGCTTTAGCAACCAGAAACCACCCCCGCCAAGCCCGGAGCTATAGGGCTCAACAACTGCCAGCATCGCGCTGACTGCCACGGCGGCATCAAAAGCGTTGCCTCCCTGTTCCAGAATCTCGATACCGGCCTGAGTGGCGACAGGATGCGCTGAGACCACAGCATAGGAATTGATTTCCTCGGCATGGAGCCAACCCTGACTCAAGCAAAAAAAAGCGCACAGACTAAAAACAGTTGACAACTTTATTTTAGTTGACCGATAAATGTGGATCATCAACATTTTAGAAAACCTCTAATTAGGGCGTGTTATCAGGGAACCTCTAATTAAGTCTGGACGAAGGTGATTGCGATTCATTATGTTCAGATTCTCGGGTTGAATTGCACGGGTTAGCAGGCCTATTGCGAAGATTGTCAACGATGAATCTGGGCATAGGGGACGCAAGCGGGTTCGACTTCGCTCACCACAGGCACCGGGTTCATGACTTGATCAGAAGTTCCTTGGTTGAGTCAGTAACAGTAGCAGTGAAGCGTTACAACGATGCAACCGGGCATAAAGTGTACAAGAACCGAGTTCATGAATGAATCAGAGGCTTCTTGGCTCTGCTGGTTTGCCATCAACCTGGTTTGACTGGTTCGCAATACTCACGCAGACAGATTAGCGCGGCGTTTTAATTCCTCATTGACATTAGCATGCACGAAACGCGAAATATCCCCACTATAGGCCGCAATCTGCCGAACCAGAGACGATGATACATAAATGAATTCACTGGATGGGGTAAGAAAGATCGTTTCGATTTCAGGAGCAAGATGACGATTCATGCCAGCGAGTTGATATTCATATTCAAAATCAGAGACGGCTCGCAATCCTCGTATGATGACATCAACACCCATCTGTTGCGCAAATTCGACGGTTAAGCCCTCAAAACCCACTACCTCTATTTTAGGCAGATAAGCCAGCGCCTCGCGTGCCAGCGCCACCCGCTCTCGGACAGTGAACATCGGACACTTCGCCGGATTGGCGGCCACAGCAATAATCACTTTAGTAAACAGACGACACGTCCGTTCAGCCAGTTCACCATGACCTTTGGTAATGGGATCAAACGTACCGGGATACAATGCTATTGCCATAACCACCCTTTTTCTGGTGAATGCGGGCTTATAAAAATTCAGGCGGCTAAATTTAAGGTAACTCGGCGTGCATATCAACCAACATAAAATGCTTCTCCAGCCACCCCTGTCAAGAATGACAGCCTGATTTGTTATGCTACGCTCATTCCCCGTACAAATAACCACTCAATCCGGTTGGATAGCTCCATCATACACCATAAGGATGCCAACGGTTTGCCCCATTTTCACTTCGCGCCATACCCGGAATCCGGGTACTGAAGCAAGCGGTATCGAGCCAGATCCGGTTTTGATGAACAGATATCCGGACGGTTTAATCCATCGTCCAGCCGACACCAGTTGAGGAATCCATGAAATGTGGTCCGATAAAAAAGGCGGATCAGCAAAAACGATATCATAAGCTTGGGATGCGGGCTGGCGCAAAAAAAGCTGCACATCATGACACACCGCCATGCCCTGCTCATCAATACCCCACAATGACACCTGACGCCGCAATGCCTGGATCACCTGGGTATTGCGATCGATCCAGAGAACTTCTGCCGCGCCGCGAGAGATTGATTCCAGACCGAGTATTCCGCTTCCGGCATACAGATCAAGGCAGCGGCTGCCGACCACATGCGCCCGCAGCCAGTTGAATAGTGTCTCGCGCAGACGATCCGGAACCGGGCGCACTTCTTCGACCGTGGGAACCGGAACCTTGCGCCCTCGAAAGCGTCCACCGATCACGCGCAATTGCCCCGAACCGGTCACAAAAATCCCGCCTGAAAGTTATAGACCAAGGAACCTCTGATCAAGTCTGGGCGAAGCTCAGGCGTGATTCATTGTGTTCAGATTCGAGACGACAATTGCGCGGGTTAGCAGGGCTATTGCGAAGATTGTCAACAAAGAAGCTGGACATAAGGTCCGCAGGAACCGGGTTCATGACTTAATCAGAGTTTCCTTAAAGGGATTATTTAATTTTGGCTTCCTTGTAGATCACATGCTTACGCACCACCGGATCATACTTGCGAATTTCCATCTTTCCAGGCATCAGGCGTTTATTTTTGGTGGTGGTATAAAAATGACCTGTGTCGGCCGATGAAACCAGTTTTATTTTATCGCGCATCGTTTTTACCTCAGTCCATGCAAAATTAGATCTTCTGACCCTGCTTACGCAAGCGGGCAATCACTGTTTCAATCCCTTGTTTATCAATCACGCGCAGGCCATGGTGAGAAACCTTCAATTTAATGAAACGTTTCTCGCTTTCAAGCCAGAAACGTTTGCTGTGCAGATTGGGCAGAAAACGACGCTTGCTTTTATTGTTAGCATGAGACACATTGTTCCCTGTGATGGGTCGTTTGCCGGTGACCTCACATATTTTGGACATGTTATTCATTCTTCCTGTAATGATCATCAAATATTGCATTATAACGAAAACAGTCTTAGAGATAAACATAATGAACAAAAGCTGGCTAAGTCAACAACGATGTCGCTTGACATGCATTTTAATATTTTCCCCGGGCCTGGTCTGCGGAGCAACGGCTTTTGCGCAATCGCCACCTTCCCTTACCAAGGCAGAAGCGGTTACCGTGATGTTTACGCCCAGCACCGGAAAATGGCCCTGGCCCTACCAGGTGGGCACATCTTTATCGAGCCCGCTACCGAAACCTTACCAGTCTCGCCAGAACTTCGATGCATCCGTATCTACCTGGCTCAATACACAGGATGGGTTTTCAACCATTGGGCCGGCCCATGTGGATTTTAGCCATGCGATTGATGAGGATACCATTGATGCCGGCGTAACCGTCCATCTGATTGAAGCTGTGATGGATTCCGCTACAGGTTTGCCACTCCATGGCTTGCGTCTGCTACAACCGAATGATGATTTCAACACCAGGCTTCCCGGCTTGCCGCTCGATCATGGACGGCTGCTTATTTACCCCTTGAAGCCTTTGCGTCCTTCATCAGGCATGATCATGGAAGAAAGCAAGGGATATATTGTGGTATTGACACGCGGGATTCGTTCACAGGATGGTGTTCTATTCAGTCCTTCGGACGAATATCGATTTCTTTCGGGATTTCTTTCGCTATTTTCGATCGCGCGATCCTTCACGCCCGAACAGAGCGTTGTTCTGCGTGAATCCCGACAACGCCTCCATGCAGAACAGGCTATTGCAGCGGACTTTGGATTCGAACCGAAAAATACCCTGTTAACCTATTCCTTCGTCACCAACAGCGGCGCCAGCGTCCTCGAGAAAATAGCAGAGAATACGCTTGCCAGCGATTATTCCCTTCAGCCCTTATTGGATCCATCGGGTAAACACTTCGATACCGCCGATCTGAATCCGACTTCTCCCGGGCTGGCGGAAATCTATTTCGGCCATTTAACCATCCCTTATTATTCGCCTTTACCCCATCCGAATCACCCCCATGCGCCGGTACTGGATCATTGGCATACTAAAGACCAGATGGAAGTGACGCGTCATCAGCCATACCCTCAAGTTCAGGCATGGCTGGAAATCCCTCTGCTCGCCACCGTGCCCAAAACCATGCCAGGGAAAAGCGCGCCATGGCCGGTGTTGGTTTTTATGCACGGCAATACTGGCAACCGAACCAAAATCCTGCAATTGGCTGATTTGCTGGCCGATATCGGGTTCGCAACCCTTGCGATTGATCTTCCTCTTCATGGGCTGCTTCCTGGAAATCAAAGCCCATTATTCGATCCTTTCAGAGAAAGGCACTTTTTTCTCGATGAATTCGATAACACCCACCATGTTTCACGGATTGGAGGCGACGGTATGATCGATCTCCCAGGTAGCATGTTCCTGAATTTTCAGAGCCCCCTGACCAGTCGCGATAATATTCGCCAGAGCATATCCGATTTCATTCACCTGATCCGGACCATTCCCGGCATGGACATCGATAACGATGGCGAACTGGATTTCGATCCGCGCTCCATTTATTTTCTTGGCAATTCCTTCGGCGCGGTGGCTGGAGTTTCGGTCATGGCATTGCTTGACGATGAATTACGCGCCAGTGTATTAGGCATGCCCGGCGGCGGTTTTGCCAAAATGATCGATGGTAGTCCCACAATTACCATGCAACTGCAAATGGAACTCGAACAGATGGGGTTGCAGCGTGGTGGCGAAAACTACGAGCACTATCTTGACGTCATGCAGATGATCTATGACGGCATTGACCCGGTCAATGTCGCCTCACGCATTACCCAACCCGTTCTAATATTCGAAATCGTGGGTGATCCTGAACTGGAAGCATGGCCCGATCTGCTGATTCCGAACCACGTCCTGAACCTTCAGCCCTATGATATACTCGCTCCGGTCATAGAAACGGCGCCACTGGCAGGCACCGATCCACTGGCGCAACTGATGAATCTCAAACCCATCATTGAAGACACCAGGCTTAAAGTTGGTTTACACGGTATCATACGATCCCGACGCGGCGCTCATGTCTCACTTATGGAGTCGCTGCCTGATCCTGAAGTCACGCAGATGTTCAGAAAGCAGATGATTTCCTTTTTCGCCAGCCAAGGCACCAGCGTTGAAATATTCCGCCCTGATCTGGTGGCAGGAGCGCAGCCTTGACCCCTTGATAATCGCGCCCGATTTGCGCATAATTCAAAATTAATTCCTGTTGCCCAAGCAAAAAATCTACTATTGAAACTGGATGGATAACAGGCATGGCTCATTAGGGAAGCTCTGAACAAGTCTGGACGAAGCTCAGCTGCGATTCATCAGGTTCAGATTCCCGGGATCAATTGCGCGGGTTAGCAGGGCTGTTCGAAGATTGTCAACAATGAAGCTGGGCATATAAGAACGCAAGCGGGTTCGACTTCGCTCACCGCAGGCACCGGGTTCATGACTTGTTCAGAGGCTCATCAGGCATTGCGGGCGTCTGTGAGTACCGAAAGTCTCATTTCCCTGTATAACGCCATCCATCTTCACTTCAACGTACAAAGACATCTCATGACACGATCTGGCTCTTCTCCCCCTAAAGATCCTTCTCCCGGCGAACCCCGGGACAGCGCTTTTTTCAATCGCTTGCGCCGGGGGCTGAAGCGAACGCGAGACGGGCTTGGCAGCGCCATCGATAAAACGCTCGGGAAACGGCGTAAACTTGACATTGCTACCATCGAAGAACTCGAAGAGATTCTGCTCAGGGCTGATGTAGGCATGCCCGCTACAACAGCCCTGTTGCAAAAGGTTGAAGAACGATACCGGAAAGCGGATTCAAGCGGGCTTGATCTAACCCAGTGCATCAAAGAAGAAATGACCGCCATACTGGAACCATGTGAGCGTCCATGGGCACCACAGGTCGCAGAGCCGCCCGGTTTGATTTTAATGGTCGGCGTCAATGGTGCCGGAAAAACCACAACCATCGGTAAATTGGCGCATCGCCTGCATTCTTCCGATACCAGCGTCCTGCTCGCCGCAGGCGATACATTCAGAGCCGCGGCCATTGACCAACTGCGGGAATGGGCGGAACGATGCCAGGTTCCTCTGGTCGCCCAGAATCCAGGGGCTGATGCGGCAGCGGTGATATATGATGCAGTCTGTTCAGCCCGAGCCCGAAAAATTCAGTGGGTTTTGGCAGACACCGCAGGACGTTTGCATACGCAAGTGGATCTGATGGGAGAACTGGGAAAAATCAGAAAGGTGGTAAAACGGATCGACCCGTCCATGCCGCACGAAGTTCTGCTGGTGCTTGATGCCGGTATCGGTCAGAATGCCATCGCCCAGGTGCGCCAGTTTAATGAAACCATTGGCTTGACAGGGCTGATATTAAGCAAGCTTGATGGCACCGCCAAAGGCGGCGTTATTTTTGCCCTGGCACAAGAAATGCGACTTCCGATATATTTTATCGGTGTGGGTGAACAGATGGAAGATCTACAGCCCTTCAACGCCTCAGACTTTATCGATGCCATGTTTACCCTTGGAGCACCCGAGAAAAATGATCCAGCCTAAAGCGGTTTCCACGCCTATTGTTAAGGCTGAACATGTAAGCAAACATTATCCCGGCGGCATCGAAGCCTTGAGCAACTTGTCTTTCTCACTGAACAGAGGCGAGATGGTTTTCATCACCGGTCACTCCGGCGCTGGGAAAAGCACATTACTCCATCTGCTCAGATTTGCCGAGAGAATCAGCTCCGGAAAACTCACCGTAGCATCGATAGAACTGGGTCAATTGGCTGTGCGCTCAGCCCCGGCTTTCAGGCGCCGTATCGGCATGATTTTTCAGGATTACAGGCTTCTTCAGGATCGTAACGTTTTTGACAATGTTGCGTTGTCAATTGCCTTTGCGTCTCTGGACAGTCAGACGGTTACCCGAAGGGTAAGAGCCGCCCTGAATCAGGTAGGTCTATTAAAAAAAGAATCGAGTCTTCCAGCACGGCTTTCCGGTGGAGAACAGCAAAGAGTAGGCATTGCCCGGGCTATGGTATCACGACCTGAACTCCTGCTGGCCGATGAGCCGACTGGAAACCTTGACCCCGATTTATCCCAACATATTCTGGGACTTTTCTCCAGACTCAACCAGCTTGGCACAACCACCGTCATTGCCACCCATGATCCGGCATTGCTCCACAGTGGGGTACGCCGCATTCTAAGTCTGGATGCCGGTCACCTGATTGCCAACGATTACTATGCCGCTTAAACAGCCCCCGGTTCCATAAGACCCGGGCACGAACATGCGTTTGATAGCGAAAACTCTGATACCGTCTGCATCTACTTGTTGAGAATTTGTTCATGGCCCGATTCAGCCGTTCGAAAAAATATGCGCCGAAATCAAAACCTTCCCTGAATGCCGGATTGATTCACCTGTTCGGAATGGCTGTGATCGGATTGAATCTGTCAATACCCTTGAGTCTGTGGTTCACTTATGATTTATTGGTTCAATCGTCACTAAATACAGATTTGGCCACGGTGCATTTCCAGGTTTTTATGGAAAAGAACGTCTTGCCAGATTTGTTACAGGATGCTGAACGAGAATTATCTGAATGGACGGAAATTACAGCCGTTCAACTGATTGCGCCGGAACAGGCGCTCACGGAGTTTGAGCACATAACCGGAATCCAGCCCGGGAACCTGACTTCTCTCGGCGCTGCCAACCCGTTTCCACCAGTATTGACCCTCGAAACCGAGAACCAGGGTCAGGAAGCTCTTGAGTTAATCGCGCGTCGGTTACAAAGTCAGCCAGGCGTAGCGTGGGTTGATTATGATGCAGCCTGGGCGCAGCAATCCGCCAGCTTCATGCGTGCTTTTGCTTTCATCATTGCCTTATTGGGCGCGCTCATGGCCTTCGCCACCTTGTTGCTGGTCCAGCATGATATCGCACTGACCATTCGGCAGCAGGAATTAACCATCTCCTTGCTCCTGACCTTCGGCGCATCTCACCGTTTCATCATCAGACCACTGCTTCGACTCGGCATCAGACAGACGGTTGGCGCTGCCGTCCTTGCGCTTCTGATCGCCATGATCATGAGATCCATCATCGCCCCGGTGATCCATATCTGGCTGATTGATGCTTCAGTATCGCATCTGAGCTTTCATGACCTGTCGATCATAGGCGCCCGCTGGGTTCTGATCATTTTTCTTGCCGCGCTGGCCGGTACTTCCGGCGCTGCAATAAGCGCCATGCGCCATTTGCGCCGCCTTGAACAAGGGTTGCGAACCAATTAGGGCCTGTTAACGCATATCCCCCATACGAGAATAAAAGCGAAATCATTATTCAAGCAGATCTATTCACGCCACTCGCTCAAGCTGCAGACACGCTTGCCCCAAACGTTTCATTCCTTCCATGATATCTGCTTCGGGAATATTCAGCGCCGGAGTCAAACGTAGTACATCAGGACCTGCCGCCAAAACCATAACACCCGCTTCAAGCGCAATGCGCATGAAATTGCGCGCCTGTCCCTGGTAGCGTTGCGTGAACGGACAGCCGATCAGAAGACCCCGCCCTCTGGGAGGGGTGAACACGCCATAGCGCTCCGATAACTGCCGCAATTCGTCAGTGACCCATTGCGATTTGAGCCGGACACCGGACAAGAAATCCGGATCGTTGATAGTACTCAACGCCGCGCCTGCTACCGCGCATGCCAGCGGGTTCCCTCCCAGGGTACTGCCATGGCTGCCGGGGGTGAATACCGAGGCTACGTCTGAAGAAGCCATCGTAGCCGCCACCGGGAAACCATTGCCGAGCGTTTTGGCGCTGGTGAGGATATCAGGAGTCACGCCGGATTCCATATAAGCATACAGGCTACCCGTCCGTCCCATTCCAGTCTGGACTTCATCAAAAATCAACAACGCCTGCTTCTGGTCACACAAATCTCTTAATGCCTGCAAAAATGCCGCATCGGCCGGCAATACACCACTCTCCCCCTGTATCGGTTCCACAATAACGGCAGCGATATGATCGCCGAACACGGAGTTCAGCGCCTCGATATCATTGAAGGGACTGTGTTCAATACCGGGAGGCAATGGCTGCAACCCATCGCGATATCGCGGCTGCCCCCCCACGCTGACCGTCCACAAGGTTCGCCCATGAAAGGCCTGATTAAATGCAAGGATCGTACTTTTACCCTCACCATGGTTCCGATGCTGATACAGACGCGCGAGCTTAAGCGCCGCTTCATTGGCTTCAGCGCCCGAATTTGAAAAAAATACACGATCCGCAAAAGTTGCCGCGCATAATGCTTGAGCCAACTCCAGCGCCGGCTTGTTTCTATAAATATTGCTGATATGCCATAGCTTTCTAGCCTGCTGCTCCAATGCCTTGACAAGAATCGGATGACAATGCCCAAGTCCGCAGGTAGCGATGCCCGCCGCGAAATCGATGTACATTTTTCCATCTTCGTCCCAGACATGCGAACCAGAAGCTTTTTCCGGTATCACAGGCAGCGGGTCATAATTATGCATCATAAACGAAGGGATCTGTGTACGCGTAAACGACATTTTTATAAGCTCCTAAGGCTTGACAGCCACGCTTTTTAACAAGCAGAACAAAGGATTCAATTTGAAATAACGATCAATATTCATCATCATTTCCCCAACAGGCCAGGAGCTTCAAGTTGAATTTGACTGAAGTAGAGCCCAAGCACTCCGGCGGAAATCAAGCCTATGCATGCTATTTTGCTCAGATTGAGCGATTCTCCGAACCATAAAGCGCCGGCCATGGTAATGACAATGATGCCCAACCCCGACCATATGGCATAGGCGATACCGACTTCCATAAATTTCAACGCCATAGTCAAATTGGCAAGGCTGAGGCAATAAAGAACAAAAACTGCCACGGTTGGAACGATATGCTGGAATCCATTCGAAGCTTTCATACTCATGGTGCCACAGACTTCAAAAAATACAGCCAGCCCAAGAAATGCCAGCCCACTGGGTAACGGGATCACAAGAATCTCCACTGATTCGGAATCATAATATTAGCCTCACTTTATATAAGCATCGATTTGATCCCCGTTTCAAGCGGGATCAATCTTTAATTTCCAATAATCTTTAACATGAATCATTATGTGGCAGGCAATGCCTGATCGGCACCTCTACTGATTTACACCATTCTTAGAGAAAAAAGTTTTCAGCGCGAGCATAAAATTAGGGTTTACGCTATTGTAACGCAAACTCCGCCATGTAAAAGAACCGTCAGGCTTGTTCGAAAATACGGCTACTACCGGTGATTGGTTTTATCACGTACCGAATCAGCCAATTCCGTGATACATTTAGGTTTGGTATCCTTCGGATTTAAGGTATATTGTTGACATCTATAGATTCGTGCCGAGTTGAATGCCTGTCGCGGACACCTTGTTCATTCAGCCGTTGCGGAAAGCCTGAGCCTGCCAAGCGCAAAGGATACGGCTAAAATAATGATTCTTGCATTCTAAGGCGATAACTCTAAATGTATAGCCCCACTATTGCGTCACTGAAGATGGAATACTATATTCATCGGCATTGACACGCAAACGGGTAAATAACGCATATTGAACACGAATATCCAGAAAAAACACAATTTTCCGCAGGTTCAACAGCTTGAATAATTGATTATATAAGGGTAAGGGAGAAGAAAAATGCTTTTCAGCAAAATCCATACGCGTATTTTAACATGGATCGGGATGGCTGCCGTTGTTACTTGTCATTTTGGACTGGTGCAGGCACAGGAACAAAACTCGGTTGGCAAACTGGGTTTTGGATTTCAGCACAGACTATGGGGCTACTCCGGGGGTGATGATAACATCGGCGCCAGCGTGCGTTACTGGGCCAAGCCCGATCTGGCTGTGCAATTTACCGGGTATTACGAAAGTGACGAGATCGACGATAGCGATTACGAAATGGAAATATGGTCCGGCGCCGCTTCAATTTTATACGCTCCCATTATTCGAAAACACAGCCGCATGTTGCTGATGCTCGAAGTCGGGTATGGAGAAGCAAGCTATGAAGGTGGCGGTGGTCAACCCTCAGGTGGCGCTGGAGGCGATGATGATATCATTGGCGATGTGGAAGATATCATCGGCGATGTGGAAGATATCATCGGCAACATTCCGGGCGTTGGCGCCATGATCACAGATTTTCTGGGGGCAGGCGCTCAGTCACCTGCACTCGGTGGCGCTCCCGGGGATCAAAGCGCATGGAGCATTTTTCCATCAGTAGGTGCTGAATTTTACTTGCCCGGTCTACCCGAAATGGGATTCTCCTGGCAAGTCGGATACCGTTTCGTTAGCTTGGAACACGATGATTCGGATATTGATGAAGATCTCTCCAGTGTCACGGCCCTCATCGGTGTTTATTATTATTTCTAAACCACGGGAATACCCAACATGCCGCCTGTACGAAGGGCTCTCATTCAGTGACAGGCGCGCATGATGCTTGGCCGCGATAAGGAAGCCAGGCTTTGGAGCGCCTCAACGTGCCCTATGACAGGAGTTCCATGGTCATGGCCATACGATGACACAGTTTGACCAGCACGATACAGACTCCTTCAATCCTGCCATAGCCCCAAACGCCGATGCCAGGCCTCAATACTCTCGAATGGATAAGCATCAAAGTGACTATCGGCTTGATCGGGCTCGGAAACGCTTACCCATTCGGGTTTGTCGGCGAGAAAGATGTGAAGCCGCTCCGGCGGCAGTGGCAACGTGGTATCTATAGTCGAAGCGAATGGATGAACCAGTTCCGGCCATTTTGGATCCCAGATCCATAACGCCGAGCCACACAAACCGCAAAAATGGCGCCGACCCTGGCTGACCTCGAAACGACTCGGATTTTTGCGATCGTACAGCCTCGCTTGGTAAACGGTGACATGCGCCTCCCCTTCCACATCCAATGTGTCGGCAATGCCCATAATATTGATGGCATAACCTCCGCCACCGGCGGTTTTACGGCAAATAGAACAGTAGCAGCGCATATAGGGATATGGCGTGCGTGAACGCACGGTAAAACGCACGGCATTACAGTGACAAGAGCCATTCAGTAATAATCCTGTTGGATTTTTTTGATCGCGGTTATCCATACAGTCTCCAGAAAACAATGTTTTCGATAAAGATACTTCCATAACGCGATGGCTTAAGAGGCCGCGCAAACCCGACTCTGCTCATGGCTGGCACGACTGGCCAGACACGCGTGATCGGCGATATCGGTTATGCTCGCTATAAGCGAACTGATTTGCGCCTGAAACGTTTGCATGCCCGCTATGCCACGGCTTTTTTGTTCAATAATGGCTTTATCCGAACTTCCGGCAGGCTTCTATTCTGGAACTATAGTTTGAATTCACCTCAAGATCCTGTTAAAAAATGCAATCACCGATCCGATGATAACGAAAACTCTAAGTTTAACTGCTCCAGCCGTTCCGGAGTGCCGATATCCAGCCAGATACCCTGATAAAGTTCACCACTGACCTCATGCCGGGCTGCCGCGTTACGCAGAAGCCCGGCCAGCGGAAAATGCGCTTCCGAAGTGGACAGGAACAAACGGGGATGAAATATTCCGATCCCGCTGAAGCAATAGCGCGGTTTCCCATAGCTGTTAATCCAGCCATCATCCAGACAGAAGTCACCGTCCGGATGGTGTGGGGGATTAGGCACCAGTACCAGATGCGCCAGCGATGCTTTCGGCAAGCGCAATCGCGCAAAAGGATAATCGCACCACAGATCTCCGTTGACGACTATGAACCCATCCTGCCCCAGCCACGGGAGAGCACGCCTGATACCACCGCCTGTTTCAAGGGTTTGATCGCCTTCATCCGAATAAATGATGCGCAGACCATAACCGCCACCATCTCCAAGTTGCTGGTGAAATAAATGCCCGAGCCTGCCGGTATTGATAACAACCTTACTCACGCCTTCCTGCGCCAAGCGCCGCAACAGATGTACAATCAAAGAATCGCCGCCCACTTTCAGCAAAGGTTTGGGCATGGCTTGAGTCAGCGCGCCCATTCTTTTACCATGGCCGGCAGCCAGAATCATGGCGTTGCGCATCAAGAAGTTGCCTTGTGCGGCAAGCGCCGCAGCAGTCTTCCTAAATCCGCCCAGCGCGAATTTTGTGGCGTAGCATCAAGCAAATAGCGGATAGTAAGCGGAATATCCTTGAGATATCCAGCTTTGCCATCGCGAAGCCACAGGCGGGCAAAAATGCCCGCCACTTTAAGATGACGCTGCAGCCCCATCGCCGTAAACGCATCCAGGAATTCAACTTCACCCACTCCGGGGAGCATTCCGAGCTGATGCGCCTGATCCAGATAATAGCGTCTCCATTCCTCTACCCTGGCATCAGGCCAATAAACATAACAATCCCGCAATAAGGAAACCAGATCATAAGTAACGGGGCCAACCACAGCATCCTGGAAGTCCAGTACACCCAGGGAATGATCCGGCAATACCATGAGATTTCGGGAGTGGTAATCCCGATGCACCAACACCTGCGGCTGGAGCAGCGCCTGATCGGCTATGATCGTCATGATTCCTTCAAGTTCGGCTCGATCTCTTTCGGAGAGGGTGCAATCCAGATATTTCTCCACATACCAGTCTGGAAAAAGCCGCATCTCTTCTACCAGCATTTGACGGTTGTAAACGGGCAATGCAGGTACGCTACCAGTATATTTTGTTTGAAAGCGGAGCAATACATCAATTGCTGCTCGATAAAAACCATCAATATCACTGCGATGGGATAACATATTCCACAACGTGGTATCGCCCATATCGCTGAGAAGAAGATAACCACCGATATGATTCGCCGCTTTAATGCCCGGAACCTGAATGCCTAGAGAAGCGAACAGGCGCGCTATGGATACAAACTTTTCGGCATTTTCGTGTTGAGGGGGGCAGTCCATAGCAATATAAGACGTTGCATGATGACTCAAGCGGTAATAACGGCGAAAACTGGCGTCACCACCCAGTTTTCCGGGTGCAAGTGGACCGCTTTCCCATAAGGTACCCAACCATCGTATTAATCCTTGATATCGCTCATCATGAATCTTTACACTATTCACGCAATGGTTTCCTTTGATCTTTTTATTGTGGCATAGTACCATTCACCATGAAAATCCACGATGTGATCCATGGCACTTATGCCGCCTGTTTGAGCAAAACATGGCCTCAGTACCGCAAACGGTTATGGCCATGGATCGCGGTGACTATTATCAGTTTATCCAGCCCGGCAATGGCTGAAGATGAGCTGTGTCCGCCTTCACTCCTGAGCCCTGATTATGAATTACTGCATGAATTCAGGCAACAGGTTCCTCCCGGTTACAGTAAAACAATATACATTTCTTCTAACCGTATTCAGTGGGAAGCCACAGGCTCAAGCATCCTGGATGGTGAGGTTTTTATGCATTGGGGATCTAACGATCTTCTGGCCTCCAGAATACTGTATGATGCGGATATGCAGGCAATTCACGTGCCCAGCCAACTGCTGTATGAAGGATCCTCTTTTCGTATCAAGGCGGACAGCGGTAATTTCTTCATAATCGATGAAAGCGGCACATTACATGATCTGTCCTATCAACTCAATGGCATGCCGGGACGCGGTCAGGCCGACGTCATCCATTTTGAGCGCTCAAGCCCGTCTACCATGGAAAAAATCAGCTATACAACCTGCCCCATCGGTCAGGAAGACTGGATGTTTCGAGCCGCGCACGCACGCTTCAATCATGATAGAGAAGTGGCTACGGTGAAACATGCACGCCTGCATTTCATGGGCGCCCCCATTTTTTATTTGCCTTATCTGAGATTCCCTACCGGCGAACAGCGACAAACCGGATTTTTGATGCCTTCGATTGGCTCATCGAACGAGAGCGGGCTGACGATAAAAGCCCCTTTTTACTGGAATATCGCGCCCAATCATGATGCCACCATCACCCCGTATTACGTTGAAAAACGCGGTGCGGCTATCGATACAGAATACCGTTATCTGACGCAATACAATAGAGGTCAGATGGAAGGGTTATGGCTACCAGATGACGAGCGTCGCAATGAAGACCGTTCGCTGATCAGCTGGCAAGATCAGAGCCAATGGAATCGGGTTCTCTCCACCTGGCTCAATTATTCCGAGGTTTCCGATGATCAGTACTTCGATGACATTGGAGATGGCTTTGACAACAGCACCATTCCCTATCTCGATCAGAATGTCGGATTATTATTTGGCAACCACGCCTGGAGCTTACAGATGCAGGCGCAACGATTCCAGGAACTCGAGCTGACCCGGGATTCCTATGAACGCATGCCTTCGATTATGGCATCTTCCCAGGTCCCGTGGCGCTGGGGACCCTTGCTTCTCGATTGGCGCGGAGAAATCGTACGCTTCAGCAAAGACGACCTATTTCAAGGCAACCGTATCGATAGTGAGGTCGGACTTGGCATGGAATGGGAGCAGCCGGGTTATTTTCTGCGGCCACGCTTCGGTTATCGCTATACGGCCTATGATTTGAACAATCGATGGTTTGATGAGAACGGTCGCGACAGTGACGATGACTTGTCACGCGGATTGCCAATCACCAGTATCGACAGCGGATTGCGCTTCGTCCGCGATCTGAATTGGCAGGGTACCCATTGGGCGCAAACTCTTGAACCACGTATGTTTTTTTTACTGGTTCCCTATGAAGACCAGGACAATCTCCCGCTTTTTGATACTGCGCACCCGAATATGGAATTCTATCAGTTGTATAGCGATAACCGCTTTTCAGGCGCGGACCGTATCGGCGATGCCAAACAATTGAGTACCGCTTTGACCACCCGGTTCTGGAAACAAAATGAGGGTCAGGAGCGTCTGAGCATGAGCATCGGTCAGATTCGGTATTTTGATGAGCAAGACGTCCTGCTTCCATCTGAAACTCCCGAAAAACACGACAGCTCGGATATAATAAGCTCTATTACGGTCAACCCGAATCAATGGGTTGGCGGTCATTTACGCCTGCACTGGGACGCAGATGATGCGCGCTCCCAGCAAACCATTGCCGACATCAATTTCACGGGCCCACGCCGGCAGGCACTGAACGTAAGTTATCGTTTGCGCCGTGATCTGGTGCAACCGCTTGAACAAGTGGATTTATCATTGGTTCTTCCCGTCAGCAAACGCTGGCAATTTGCCGCTCGCTGGAACTATTCATTGCGGGAAGAGGAGAGCCTGGATCAATTTGCCGGGATTGAATACAGTTCGTGCTGCTGGATCGGTCGCGCGATGATACGGCGATTTGTAGATTTTGATGAAGATAATGGATGGGGTAAACAGGAAAATGCTTTTTATTTGGAACTCGAACTTAAAGGTCTTAGCAGCCTCGGCGATCTCGTGCGTGACAGGCTGGGGGGAGGCATTGCGGGTTATCAACCCATGCCGTAACAAGCTGGCCTTCCCCAAGGCGGCAGATCAGAGCCACGGATTATTTCGCACACTCCTGCTACTGGCTGGCGTGTCCCTGATCATAACGCTCTCTTATCCTTCCTCTGTCAAAGCTGAACAAATACTCGATCGCATTGTGGCAGTCGTCGATGACGACATTATTTTGTTCAGCGAGTTGCAGCAAAGACTGAAGCAGGAAGGATACAGCGACAATCCCGACCCTTCGGAATACAAAACCGGCATCGTCCACCAGGTATTGGAGCGTATGATATCTGAAAAAATTCAGTTGCAGCTCGCCGAACGAATCGGTTTGAGCATCAGCAACGCGGAAGTCCGCCAGATACTGGAAAATATTGCGCGCACCAATAATTCCGACGCAAGGGGACTGGCGAAAACGATGCAGAAACGAGGCTACAGTTATGCCGGGCTTCAGCAGAGCATCAAGCGTCAGCTACTTTTACGCAAGCTGCGCCAGCACGAAGTGGACCGAAGAATTCGCATAGATGATCAGGAAATACATGATCAACTGCGAATCCAGAAAGAGATAAATACTCGTTATCACCTCCAGCATATTTTACTCAGTACTCCGGAATCTGCCGATGCGCAGACTTTAGAAAACGCCAAAGCACAGGCGTTTGAACTGGTGGAACAATTGCGCGAAGGCGCGGAATTTGCCACCCTGGCACAACAGCATTCCGCTTCCTCCAGCGCTCAATCGGGCGGAGATCTTGGCTGGCGCTCGCGCGCCCAGTTGCCAACCCTGTTCGACAGGATGGCTCCGAAAATGTTCATCGGACAGATTCCCGATCCGATCAAAAGTGCAACAGGGTGGCACATCATAAAATTGATCGACGTGCGCTCAAATACTGCAATCATCTCTCAGGTCCATCTGCGACATATCATTATCCGCGTAGATGACAGGCTCAATGAACAGATGGCTCAGGAGCAGGCGCAAATGTTGTTCGAACAACTCAAAGGTAATGCGGATTTCCACAAACTGGCGCAGGACTATTCGGATGACCCGGTCAGTGCTCAACGTGGCGGCGATCTGGGTTGGATCAGCATTCATAATTTGCCGCCCGGTTTCCCCGACACGCTTGCCAGTGCCAAAAAAAGCTCAATCGTAGGACCGTTCCGCAGCCCTTATGGCTGGCACGTCGTCGAAGTATTGGATCGAAGGGAACGCCAAACCACGGAAGAAGACATGTGGCTTCAAATTGAAAATCTAATCACCCAGGAGAAACTCGAAGAGCATTATGCGCTATGGGTTCGCAAGCTGCGTGACAACGCTTTTGTCGAATATCGACTGCCGTGAGCGGAGACCATCCAAGCAAACGAGCGCCGCGCATTGCCATCTCATCGGGCGAACCCGCTGGCATCGGGCCGGATCTGTGCCTTCTACTCTCACAGTACCGTTTTATGGCACAATTGGTGGTGTTTGCCGATCCGAATCTGCTTGAGCGACGAGCCCGTCAACTCGGCATGGAAATCGACATTCAACCGTGGGTACCGACCTCATCAGAGCTTGGTCAGGAAGGCAAGCTGTTCTATCAACCGGTCATGCTTGCTTCGCGCGAGCAGGTCGGCGTCGTGAATAAAAACAACGCCCATTATGTCATCGAGATGCTTGAATCAGCCACCTCCGCTTGTCTTGAGGACACGTTTGATGCCATCGTAACCGCGCCAGTACACAAGGGCATTATCAATGAAGCCGGCTACCCGTTCAGCGGTCATACGGAATGGCTGGGACAGCGTTGTGGCGGCGATCCGGTCATGCTGCTCTCTGGGGGCGGATTGCGCGTAGCGCTGATAACCACCCATATTCCCCTGCGCGCCGTTTCTCCTTGCATTAACACCGAGTGCATCATCCGCGTTCTTAGGATACTCGATCATGACCTCAAGGTTTTTTTCGCCATTCCAAAGCCTCGCCTGGCCATTTGTGGGCTCAATCCTCATGCTGGCGAAGGCGGTTATCTGGGCGATGAAGAAATCAACCATATCATTCCCGCCATCAAACAGGCGCAATTGATGGGTATTGATGCCGTCGGTCCTTTACCTGCGGATAGCGTTTTTGTGCCCGAACGCAGCTGTAATTTCGATGTGGTGGTTGCCATGTATCACGATCAGGGTTTGCCTGCCCTGAAATTTGCCGCCAAGGGGGCTGGCGTCAATATTACGCTCGGATTGCCCATTGTCAGAACTTCTGTGGATCATGGAACCGCCCTTGAAATCGCCGGTCACAGAGAACGCATCAATGTTGCCAGCATGGTGTGCGCGGTGGAAACTGCCATAGATCTGGCGCAACGGCGCAATTCTTTGAGAACTTGAGCATGGCGACCCTATACCCGTCGGCGCGTAAATCGTTGGGACAACATTTTTTGCACGATCCAGACGTCATTGCTCGCATTATCGAAGCCATCAATCCTAAGCGTGATGAAGCCATAGTCGAGATTGGCCCTGGTCAAGGCGCTATAACCGCGCCATTGCTGGATTGCCTTGATCAAATGGATGCCGTTGAGATCGACAAACGTTTGGTACCTGTCTTGCGTAAGCGCTTTGAGCCACAATTAAGCCTGCATGAACACGATGCCCTGACCTTTGACTTTAGCGCTTTATCCCGGCAAAGAAACCAGCCTTTGCGTGTAGTGGGCAATCTTCCATACAATATATCGACACCGCTATTGTTCCACCTGCTGGAATTCAAAAACACTATCTCTGATATGCACATCATGGTGCAAAAGGAAGTTGCCTTGCGAATCTGCGCCGCAACAGGTGACAAAAATTACAGTCGGCTAACCATCATGTCAGGCTGGCATGCGCATATCGAATATCTGTTTACTATCGGGAACGGTGCATTCACGCCCGCACCGAAAGTTCAATCGGCTTTCATTCGTTTGCGTTTCCGATCGCATCCACCCACCGATTTGATCGATCAATCCGCCTTTGAAAAACTCGTCACCCAGGCTTTTTCCAAGCGCCGAAAAACCCTGTTCAATGCTTTGGAGCGCCAGATTTCTCGGGAACAGTTGAATAGCCTCGGTCTGAATCCGCAAATGCGCGCCGAGAACGTATCGATGGAACAATTTGCCGCTCTGGCCAATCTGCTATCGGAGCATCGCCACCCGGAAGTATAATCCCATCGAGTTCATCGCTCGTGCTTGATCGCCTTAATGCAATGAATTTCGTGTTATTTCCGTAGCTTTTCTGCTTCGGCAGATCCATGCAAGGAGTTTGTTTTCGAATATAATGAATGGGATGATAATGAAGCAATAAATTCTGGAGCTTATTCAATGACCACGCCTTTCTGGTGCCTGTTTATCCTTATATTCTTGCCCTACATTCTTTCCAGCATCGGTGGCTATATCCGAATCAAAACATTCGGTGGTTATGACAACAAACAGCCCCGTGCGCAAGCGGCCATGCTGGACGGATTGGGCGCACGCGCTTACGCCGCCCAGCAGAACCTGTGGGAATCTCTCACAGTTTTTTCCATAGCGGTATTTGTCGCCCACTTCGCGGGCGCGAATCCCGATCAGGCATCAACCGCAGCGATCGTGTTTGTAGTAATGCGCATCATCCATGCCACCGCGTATCTACTGAATCAGGATAAGATCCGCACCTTAAGCTTTACTGCGGGTTATGCCTGTTGTATCTGGCTGTTTGCTTTGGCGATTCAGGTGCAATAGTTGATTTTCATGCTGGATCTTTATAATTATTTCAGCCGCCGAGGAAACCGCTGATCAAGCAATAGACCAGTCAGCATGATACCTTTGATCTATCAGGCCCTATTCTCTAGCCGGCTAAGCCTCACAGTAAAAAGTACGCTATGAGTGAACCTGGGAGCTCAAAATCGTCACGACAGGGCGCTGAACGAAAAATGCCAACACCCGGATCAGGGCTGGATGGGCTGGCGGAAAACTGGCGTTTTGATCTGATTGCAGGATTTGAGGTTTTCCTCATTTCCTTACCTTTGTGTTTGGCCCATGCCATGGCCTCAGGGTTTCCACACATGGCAGGCATTATTTCCGCCATCGTTGGCGGTCTTCTGGTTTCACGCATCAATGGTTCACACTTAACCATCAGCGGCACGGCATCGGGTCTGGTCGTAGTCACAGCCAGCGCCGTAACCACACTGGGCGGGGGCGACCCTGTGCTTGGATATCATTGCACCCTGGCTGCAATCGTCTGTGCCGGGGTCTTGCAAGCCATCATGGGACTGACCAGAATTGGTCGTTTCAGGAGCTTTGTCCCTCCTTCAGTGGTTTATGGCATGCTTGCCGCTATTGGCATCAGCATGATGGCGAGGCAGTCCTACATTTTAATCGGTGTTGCCCGACCGTCCGCAGAACTGCTCGACGTAATCATTGCCTTACCGTCTCATGTGCGGGACATAGAACCGGTAATTGCCCTGATTGGTTTGACCGGGCTTGCAATTCTCGTTTCCTGGGATATCGGAAAAGCCAAATATGACTTGTTGAACCGCATTCCTGCGCCACTCATCGTGGTGTTGTCGGGCTTGTTACTGGGAGCGCATTTTAATCTTGGAGTGGAGCATCAATATAACTTTATCCATTCCAGCTATGCTATCGGCCCGGACTATCTGGTCAATATGCCTCAAAACCTCCTTTCAGGTATTGCTTTCCCGGATTTTTCTAAAATTAATACTATTCCCTTTTGGATTGCGGTCTTAAGCATTTCTCTGGTGAGCAGCCTCGAAAGTTTATTGAGCGCCTCAGCTATTGATAAAATCGACCCCTATCATCGCTCGTCTGATTTGAATAAAGATCTTCTGGGGATTGGGCCAGGTACTACGATATCCGGATTCATTGGCGGACTACCAATAATTTCGGAGATTGTCCGCAGCTCTGCCAATGTCCAATTCAAGGCGCGCACTCAGTGGTCCAATTTCTTTCACGGTCTTTCTATGCTGATTTTTGTAGCGTTGTTCCCGAGGTCCCTTCATTACATACCCCTTGCTTCTCTGGCTTCATTGCTGGCCTTTGCCGGATATAAGCTTGCCGCGCCGAGAACATTCACCCATGTTTGGCTGATTGGGAAAGAGCAGTTGGTTCCTTTTGTTATTACCATTATCGCCATCATTGCAACCAATCTGTTGGCCGGAGTGCTTATTGGCATTGCGGCCAAAATGACCATGCATGTCTGGCACCGGGTGAGATTCTATGAATTCTATAAGCTGACCTGCCAGATCAACCAAATCAATGAAAAGAGCTTTCGAGTCAGTATCGAGAGCCCGGCGGTTTTTTCGAATTGTCCTGCTCTACAATCTAACCTGGAGGCGTTGCCGCTGCACAAAAATATCGTGATTGATTTGAGGGGAGCACGTTATATTGATCATACGGCGATGGTGCTGATTGATGATTTTCGCAATGCCTATGAGTGGCATGGCGGCCATTGCGCCATTTTAGGTCTGGAACAACATGCCTCTGCATCAAATCATCCGTTGGCGATACGCAAGCATCATTAATCAGAATCCAGATTAAATCATATACGGATTGATGGAACACTACCGATAGTGTCGAGGAATATCGCTATACATACCCACAGATTGTATGAAATGCCCAGATCCTGACTTCACAGATCTCATTGACATTGAGTTACAATGCTGATGTTCACAGACTCACTGATACGTGCCTTCCTCTAAGGAAGCTCTGAACAAGTCATGAACCCGGTGCCTGCGGTGAGCGAAGTCGAACCCGCTTGCATCCATTATGTCCAGCTTCATTGTGGTAAATCTTTGCAATAGCCCTGCTAACCCGCGCAATTTAACCCGAGAATCTGAACATGGGGAATCGCACCTGAGCTTCGTCCAGACTTGTTCAGAGCTTCGCTAAGGCGCAAAACAGGGTAAAGTCGGCGCTTGAATATTCTGCCGGTAACAGTTGGCCTCCACGGTGTTAACCAGCAGCATAGCGACCGTTAATGGTCCGACTCCACCTGGAACCGGCGTAATGGCGGCAAAGCGCTCAAGGCTTTCCGGTTCACAGTCAATGTCGCCGTGCAATTTTCCAGCTGCATCCCGATGGATTCCTACGTCGATGACAGTCGTATTATCCGCAATCCATTGACCAGGGATCAAACCGGGTTTACCTGTTGCTACCACCAGCAATTGTGCTTCACTGACGTGATGTTCGAGGTGCTTGGTAAAACGATGGCAAATGGTGACGGTGGCGCCCGCAAGCAGTAATTCAAGCGCCATGGGGCGACCCACGATGTTGGAGGCTCCAACAATAACCGCATGCTGCCCTTTCACTTTCTGCTGATAGCTGTACAATAAATACATGATCCCTCTGGGCGTGCAGGGGCGCAGATAAGGATCACGCAATGCGAGACGTCCTATATTATAGGGATGGAAACCATCTACGTCCTTGGCCGGGTCGATCCGGTGCAGGAGCATGCGGCTGTTCAGATGCGCCGGCAAGGGTAACTGAAGCAGAATGCCATCAATGGTCTCATCGGCATTGAGCGCATCAATAAGTGATTCCAGTGCCTGACAAGAAATGCTCTCGTCCAGATGATGCTCAATACTGTGAATGCCTGCTTGTGCGCAGGCTTTTTTCTTGTTTCTCACGTAAACGGCGGAAGCCGGGTCGTTGCCTACCCGAATCACAGCCAGTCCGGGCGTGCGCAAACCATTGTGCTGCATTTCTGAAATGAATAGATGGACATGCTGTCGAATTTGAGAAGCCAGGGGTGTTCCGGAAAGGAGAAGTGCGTTCATCAGTCTATTTTCTTTAATAAATCGCGGAGCAGGTATAATCTCCGGCAAATGTGTGCATTATAATATCAGCTTTGATATAAAGACAGGGGGGGAGCAATCTCTATGAGATTCCTTGAGCCACGCTGTGCTTGAAAAGGTAGTGTAGTTCCGGCAAGGAACCGATGGTTAAGCCTCATGTGAGGTGGACCAGGAAGCATGAAATTCAGGGAGCCTCTGAACAAGTCATGAACTCGATTCTTGCGTTCCTACTGCCCCAGTTCATTATTGATAATCTGAACCTAATGAATCTTACAATCACCTTCGTTCAAACTTGATCAGAGGTTCCTTATGATCTATACAATTCTGGCCGAATCTGCTCGAGAATTTTATTCATGAAAAAAATTGTTTGTATCGGCGCTGGCGCCAGCGGTATCATCGCCGCCCTTCATCTTGTGGAACAAGATTTTAACGCCCAAATCATTCTCCTCGGCGAAGCGCCGGGCCCGGCCTATTCCACGCCTGAGCCATATCATATCCTGAATGTTACTGCAAGGAATATGAGTGCGTTTGCCAGCGATCCTTTGCATTTCCATCGCTTTGCTGAAGGTTGCCTCGGTCATCCCGATTTGTCGCATGAAGCATTTGTGGCAAGAAAAGTGTTTCGCGAATACCTGGAAATGTTGTTGGAAGAATTGCAGCAACGTGGAGTGCAATATATAAAAGATCAAGCCATAGCGCTATCGTGCACGCATCCGGGTTATCGGATAGAAACAACAGTATCCGGTTCTATCGAGGCAGATGGGGTTGTACTGGCTATGGGAAACTTTCCGGCCGCTTCTCTACCAGGCGGTGAAACATTAGCGCCTGAACAATATATTGCGGTGCCGTGGAACAAAAATATTGCCGAGGGGCTTGATCCAGCAGCCGAAGTCTTGTTTGTTGGCACAGGACTCACCATGATTGATGGCGTCACGACCTTGGCACATTACGGCCATAAGGGTTCTGTGATGGCATTGTCTCGCCACGGATTGTTGCCGCTCGCGCGCACGATTGTCGATCCACTGCCCATGTCGATGGAAGAATTGTCTGCGGATTCGGTAACCCGGCTTATGCATAAATTGCGGCAGATGGCGCAAGATCAGATGCAGCGAGGCGAACCATGGGATCGCGTCATCGATGGCATTCGTCCATTTCTGCAATCATTATGGACAGGATTTAATCGGGTGGAACAAAAGCGTTTTTTGCGCCATGCGAGCGTATATTGGGATATCCATCGCCATCGCATTCCCCAGGAAAGCGCTGATGTACTCGCATCGCTTTTAGCTTCCGCGCAACTCCATGTTATGGCCGCAAGGCTTATCGAGTTAAACCAGAAAGGTTCACGCGTCGAAGTCTCGCTCCGGCGGCGGGGTCAAAACGCCATTGAACATATCAGCGTGGATTGTGTCATCAATTGCACTGGCCCGGTGGCTGATTACCACAGGGTGGACAGCCCATTGTTGCGAAGTCTCTTTGCTTCAGGGCTGGCACGCCCGCATCCTTTGAAACTCGGCTTTGATGCTACCCCTGAAGGGAAGCTCTATAATGCGGATGGCATAGCGCAGGACACACTGCGGACTTTAGGCCCGCCTTTGAAAGGTGTTTTATGGGAAAGTGTCGCCGTGCCGGAAATACGGGCTGAAGCGGCAACGTTGGCCAAAGCGCTTGAGGCGACCTTCCGGGAACAGCCTGAGCTTTCGGTTAAAACAAGGTGAAGGTGAATCATGATCGGGGCTTTGGTTGCCTGATCGGAACGTTGTCATGCACGCGATTTTTAGTATTCCGATCAGGGCATGTTCTGTACAGGATATCTGTTTCTTCCTGTTTGGCGTTAAAATCAAGCCAGTTTAAGCATGTGCTTCCATGGCTTGGGTAAGCTCATCTACACCGAACTTTTCCCAGATCGTATGACGCGAAGCATCAAGATATGTTCTCTCTTCGTGAACATCGGATTCACGGGCGAATCTTGTGAACTGCATGTGGGTAACAGGATTTTTCACAATCGATAGAGAGTGCGTCATACCGTTTTTTTTATAAAGTTGTTGCCCTTCCTTCATTAGGATCTGAGCGTCCGACGGCAGCGGCAATAAGGCTCTCATATCGGCAAAAACCTCGAATTTCTCGGGGGCGTCCCGAAGCATCTTTTCGGACTCATTCAGCCAAGCCTGCATTTCATCACATTTGATGTAACCTTCAAAGGTGAGCTTAAAACCAAATCTCGTTTTCTCAATTTTATACATGGTATCTCCATGATGCTATTGATAAAATTTGATGCGCACCTTATTTTAAAGGATTATAACAAAATTGTAAAGAGTTATAATCAAATCTGGTGTATGCGAATGGAAGAGGAGCGGCGTATGTGGTTAATTTGTTGTTGAAGACATCAAACAAGCAAAAGGATACGCCACCATGAATGAGAATACCCTTATTTTGTTACAGGATTGAGAGCATCAGATTGATCCATTGAGTGAATGCTCAGAGCAGGAGCCAGGATACTGATTGAGCAAGCGATTGAGGCGGAATTGCAGGAATTGTTTTCCCTACACGCAGGGCGACAAACAGGCAGCGGACATGCCGGGATGGTTCGCAATGGTTACTTGCCGGAAAGAGCTATTCAGACCGGGATAGGCTCCGTCACTGTGAAGATTCCCCAAGTGCGTTCACGTACTGGCGATCCTGTCACCTTTCACTCTTCATTTCACCTTAAGGGAAGCTCTGATTAAGCTATGAACTCGGTGCCTGCGGCTCTTATGTCCACTTTGTTGACAATCTCCGCAATAGCCCGGCTATAGTGCGCGATTGTCGCCTCGAATCTGAACATGGGGAATCGCACCTGAGCTTCGCTCAGACTTGATCAGAGGTTCCTGAGTTGCCCAATTCCGGGGTGTTCGCTAATATATAATGTAATAATTAGAATAAATTATTAATACATGGCTTCTTCATCAGGGATATTAAAGATAGTGAATACCGCTTTTTTTCTAAAACGCCAGGCGTCTACCCGCGGGCAAAAACCCGCGTTAATTTTCCGTAATACCGCGATATCTTTCCGGGATTTGCACCGACGCAGTTGTCATATTCGGGGTCACCTGATGCGTATGGGTATCGGGAAAGGTGATAAGGTCGCACTGATTTTCGCCAATGGTCTCGAATTCGCCTATCTGTATTATGCTCTCGAGGGGCTGGGCGCTGTTATTGTACCTGTTGATCATCGTTTGGGTGGTCCGGAATTGCGCGCCTTGTGTGATTTGTGTGAAATCAAGATGGCCTGGGTTGCTCCCGATTATGGGCATGTACGCCAGCTTCAGGAATGGACGCAAGTTCAGCCATGGGAGGATCGGTTTTTACAGTCTTCGTCCGTATCGTTTGATGCGTGTCAGCCCAAGGTCGGGAGTCGTTCCGAAAGCATATTGATGCTGCATACTTCCGGCACTACGGGCATGCCGAAAGTCGTGGAGTTGACCCGTGCGCATATGAATTGCGCTCCGGAAAGCATGCATACGCTCCTTGCTACCAGTGGCGAGGAAGTCATTGCCATGATTCTACCCATGTCACACATTTCAGGTCCGATTATGCTTAATGAGATAGTGGACAAGGGCAGTACCCTGGTTATTTTCGATCAGATCCATCCCAAGGCGTTATTTCAGGCGATCGAACGTTATAAAATATCACTTTTCCATGGCGTACCGCCGCTATTCCAGATGATTTTGAACAGCCCGGAACGCACGCTATACGATCTCGGAAGTTTGCGCGTGCTCGCCATGATGGGAACTGCGGTACCCGAATCTCTGATGAAGAAAGTTCAGGAAGCCTTACCGCATGTCGCGCTGTTGCAGGGCTATGGTCTGACGGAAACTTCTCCGTTTATAACTATGACGCCGATCGAAGAGGCTGGAGAACATTTATCAAGTATTGGTAAGCCCGTTTCTGGTGCTGAAGTTCTGTTGATTGATGATCATGGGCATGCTGTACCTTGTGGAGAAGTCGGTGAGTTGACCGTCAAAGGTTCTATGGTCATGAAGGGTTATTACAAAAACCCGGAGGCGACCGCTCAACGCATTCGGAATGATTTTTTGTATACTGGGGATATGGCGCGTTGCGATACCGATGGCTTTTATTATCATCTGGGGCGCAAAGACGATATGATCGTCACCGGAGGTGGATTGAATGTCTACCCCTCAGAGGTGGAAAATTTGTTGCTGATCCATCCTGATGTGGCGGAAGCGGCTGTGGTGGGCATTGATGCTGGCGATCACAAGGGCGCCGTACTCCATGCCTTTATCGTGGCTAAAAATTCATCGAATGTGGAAGCAGAAAGTTTACGCGATCATCTTCGCGAACGATTGGCGACATTCAAAATCCCGCGCCACTACCATATGCTTGCGGAAATGCCCAAAAACAGCACGGGTAAAATAGTGAAGGCCAAATTGGCAGGGCCTTTTCTGAAAAATCAGTCCACATGAATTTGCGCAAGCTTGCGGTGCGTCTGTTTCAAATCAGCAGTAATGCTATCGGTTTGCTACCTCATCGTATTTTATTGATGCTCGGCAGTTTATTGGGGAGTATGGCGGCAATTATTCCTAACCGAAGAATTAAAATTGCCCGTGATAATCTTTCCATGTGTTATGGCGATAGCTTATCGCAGCGGCAACAGCGCCGGATTGCGCATGCTTCTTTTCGGCATATATCCATGACCGCTATGGAAGTCCTTTATGCTACAGCAAGAGCGCGAACCCCGCAGCGTATTGATTTTGAGCGCTGGATTTCATCAGAAGGGGAGCACTATTTGCAAGAAGCTGCACAGAAAGGGCGCGGCGTTATCCTGTTGACGGCTCACATCGGAAATTTTCCCTGGATGCTGCTGTATCTTGGTCAGAACGGTTATCGAATGGCGGTGGTCTACAAGGAACCCGCTGATTTTAAGGGTGATTTCTTCGGTAATGCCATGAAAGCCTATAACATATCTCCCATCCGTTATAGCGGCAAAAAATATCTGGTAACCAAAAGCATTTTAAAACATTTGGCGCAAGGTTATATTATTCTGATGCCGCTGGATCAGGCCAAGAATAATGGTGTGGAAGTGGATTTTTATGCGCATCCGGTCAAGGCAGCGGGGGGGCCGGTGGTGCTTTCACGCCGCTCAGGCGCGGCTATTGTGCCAGCTTTCATATATAGGCGTGGACAAGGTCATCATCTGATCATAGAGCCGCAAGTAGTATTAAAAGAGCCTGAAAATCCGCAGGATGATCTGCGGCTCAATACGCAGGCTCTTAGTGATATTGTGGAAGCGGCTGTTCGGCGCCATCCCGAACAATGGCTGTGGGCTCACCGCCGCTGGCGCTAAAAATCTCTGTATTAGGGAAGCTCGGAACAAGTCATGAACCTGGTGCCTGCGGTGAGCGAAGTCGAACCCGCTTGCGTCCCTTATACCCAAGCTTCATTGTTGACAATCTTCGCAATATACCGTGCAATTGTTGCCTCGAATCTGAATATGGGGAATCGCGCCTGCTTTCGTCCAGACTTGTTCAGAAGTTCCTTAGTGAGAAAAAACGCATTGAAACGGGTCGTTTTCAGATGTATGCGGGGGATTTGTGATACATGCATGCCTTTCCCTTTCAAGTTGGCAAGGGATCAGTGGTGTCCCTGCATGATAAAAGGCGCATAGCGGGAAATCATGGCAGGCTTTAATCCTGGATCTCCGCTTAGCCACAACCCTGTCTTAGGAATCATCCATGGATTTGGGGCGGGTGGCATAAATCCTGAAGCATAAATAGAGGCAGGCGCTGGATCGGTGCTGTAATGGTAGCGCACGATTCGCGCTTTATCGATATCGGCCAGTGATTTTGCCAGGGAGATGGCATCCGGAAGTTGGCCAAGCGCATCGATTAGGCCATACTTCTGCGCTTGAATGCCGTTAAGTGGACGTCCATCAAGCCATGCTGGATTTTCGATATCGACATGGCGAGATGTTTTCACAACATTGAGGAAGCGTTTTTGCATATCCGTCACCAGCCTGTCGATAATGGCGTGCTCGGTACTATCCGCTTGACGCCATGGTGACAGGATGTCTTTGTGCACCCCCGATTTATAGACTTCTGTATGTACACCGAGTTTGCGCATCAATTCCGAAGCTTCAAACTGGGCGATGATCACGCCGATTGATCCGGTTAGTGTGCTTGGCAGCGCAATGATCTTGTTTGCGCCGCATGCGACATAATATCCGCCCGAGGCTGCCATGCTCTGCATATGGGCTACGACGGGTTTATGGGTGCGCAAGCGAAAATTTCGTACCAGGTGGTACAATTGATCGCTGGCGGAAACTTCACCGCCGGGGCTGTCTATAAGCAGCACCACTGCCTTGATGCGGCGATCTTTGGCGGCTTTATTGAACTGGGCGTCGATCTGAGCCACCATGCCGGGTTTGGAGCCTAATCCTAAAGGACCCCGCCGGGGTTGATTATGAATAATGCCACGAACATCAATCAAAACCACCTTGCTCGCTCCTGAACCCTCGATCATATGTTCCTTGAGCTCAAGTTTTCCGGGAACGAGAAAACCCGTGCCAAGAGTACATCCACCCAAGCCTATAAATACCCACCAACACCATAACAAGCGCAGAGCTTGTTTCATGGCTGAGGCTGGGGCGGATGCAGACAGCACAGGGTGTTTATTTCTTGAGTTTCATCAACAGCCCCATTTCTTCCATGGCATTTTTCGGTACGATATAACCTTCCTCGTCGCGGATCTCCTTGAAGTGATCGCGCACGGTTTCAATGGTCAGATCAGGTTCGAAAATGCCTTTAGTGGCGCCGATAAAAACCCTGCCAACACGCCCGGCAGCGGCTGAATAAATCTCACCGGTGACAGGGCAGCTCTCATGCACCAGATAACTCACGACTGGCGAGACCATTTCGGGTTCCATATTGAACTGACTGGCCATGGGGCCCATAAGATCCAAGGTCATGCGTGTCTTGGCGCCGGGTGCAATGACATTGCATTTAATGTTATATTTCTGGCCTTCGATCGCCAGTACATTATTCATCCCTACGACACCCAATTTGGCAGCGGCGTAATTGGCCTGTCCGAAATTGCCGAACAACCCGGCTGCCGATGTGGTATTGACGATGCGCCCGTATTTGTTTTCACGCATATGTTCCCAAGCCGCCTGCGTGACCCAGAAGCTTCCTCGCAGATGGACATCAAGGACAGGATCCAGAAATTCAGGACTCATGTTCTTGAAGGATTTGTCCCTGAGGATTCCGGCGTTACAAATAATGATATCGACTTTGCCGAAAGTATCCATGGCGGTTTTGAAGATACCTTGACCGCCTTCCAGCGTAGCGACACTGTTATAGTCCGCTACCGCTTCTCCGCCGGCCGCCTTGATTTCATCTACGACTTTCTGGGCGGGCGTGCTTGAGCTTCCACCACCAGCCACATCGCCGCCCAGATCATTGACGACAATCCTGGCGCCGCGTGAAGCAAGCAACAAGGCATGGCTCCGACCCAAACCGGAGCCGGCTCCAGTAACAATAGCCACTCGTCCATCATAACGCAGTTCTTCAGACATATTCCCCTCCTTGGGTAATTCAGGTTTGCTTTTACGGGTGAGTCCTGCAGCATAGGAAAATCCAGCTGTAAGATATTTCAATATTCACTATAGTACAGGATCAATTATTCTTCATCCCGCTGCGGAACTATTTTGAAATGCGGCTGGCTTCTAACTGAGCGCTACAAACCGGGGTAATGGAATCATATCGATTGATTTGGTGGTGTTGGATGCGTGTGGTTGCGATCCATTAGGGAACCTCTGAACAAGTCTGGGCGAAGGTGATTTTTATTCTTCGGGACGACAATCGCGCGGGTTGGCAGGGCTATTGCGGAGATTGTCAACAATGAAGCTGGACATAAGGGCCGCAAGCGGGTTCGGCTTCGCTCACCGCAGGCACCAGGTTCATGACTTAATTAGAGGTTCCTTAGGTGGATTTTTGTTTTTTCCATCCTTGGCGTTTTTTCCACCCTTGGCCACACCCCCGGTAAAAATGAAGCGCAAGGATTCTTCCACACCCATCTCGACTTTTTTGACGTGATCTTTCGGTACGATTATCATGAAACCGCCGATCTGAAAGCTCATGGGCAGATAGACCGCGACGCTATTTTCATCGCCTACCTCATCGGGCACATCAGTGAAATCCGTTCGCGTAATCAGCCCCATCAAATGCCTTTGTCCCGAGTCATCTACCGGGATCATAACCGTTTGATTGAACTCTTTCATGTTTTGCGGAGAAAAATAATCGATAAAATCGCGAATACCGTTATACAGGGTTTTCACCAGCGGGACCCGGTTAACCTGCGTTTCAACCAGCTTGAAGATGCTCTGAAAAATCACCTGGCGAATGAGAATGCCCACGCTGAAGATGACAGCAATTCCTGCCGCAAGCCCCATGCCGGGAACATACCAAGCCTCGGGTAGAATAAAGCCGATCATGTTGCCCAGAATGGATTCAGCGCTTGTGGCGAGCCAGTAAAGAATGGCGAGCGTGATCGCAAGGGGCAGTACGGTGAACAGTCCTGAGAGGAAAATGCGGCTCAGATGTTGCATGATTTACCTATATCGGCCAGCATATAAAGCTGGGATTCTGTCTATCAAAAATCATCCGCGCATCAATGGATAACCTGATAGAGGAGATGTGCGTCGGAGTATGAGCGTCTATGCTAAAAACCTGCTACAGCAGAGTCGCACTAATGCAAGTGCTCCCCGTTGCAGAAAATATCGCGAACTGTCTTGTAATGGTCACGCCCTGAAAGCTGGATAGTTGGGAGTTTAGCAAATCAATCCAGGTTCGCGCAAGTTTGATAAAGTGTCTTGCGGCATATTGATTTCGACATGACGCCGGGCAGATTTTATGGCGCCGGGTCTGAATAATGACGTGATATGTATGGTCGGGGTGAGAGGATTTGAACCTCCGGCCCCTGCCTCCCGAAGACAGTGCTCTACCAAGCTGAGCTACACCCCGATATTCTCATAGGTCAATAATGGCGATTTACGGCAAAAAGACTCAACTGCTCCAGCGTATGACGCCAGACAGTGGCAGGTATCACCGTTATGGCCTCACAGGCGCTTGAAGCTTTTGTCTGAGCCAAAGACACAGTGTATTGCACAGCATCGTATTTTGCAATGATGTCGCAGATTTGATCGACCTGATCCACACAACCCTTTCTGATTGCATCGCCGATGAAAGCAACATCTTCCGGGGTACCCTGGTGCAGGACGTGAATTAATGGCAAACTCGCTTTGCCTTCAGCCAGATCGTCACCCAGATTCTTGCCGATGATTTCCTTATCGCCGGTAAAATCAAGTACATCGTCGATCATTTGGAAGGCAAGCCCGAGATTGATGCCGTAATCAGCGATGGCGTCGATGATTTTCTCATCGTCTGTTACCAGCATGGCGCCGATACGGCAGGATGCTGAAAACAGAATAGCGGTTTTGCGGCGGATTATTTCAAGATAGAGATCTTCGGAGGTATCCGTGCGATGCGCCTGTTCAAGTTGCATCATTTCACCTTCAGCAATTTGGTTGCTGGCACTGGAAATAACTTGCATAATTTCCAAACTGCTATATTTGACCAGCAATTCAAAGGCTCGGGAGTAAAGGAAATCGCCCACCAGAACACTGGCTTCATTTCCCCACAGCGCATTGGCTGTAGATCGTCCGCGGCGCAAGGTGGAGTGATCGACTACATCATCGTGTAATAGGGTCGCGGTATGAATCAGTTCTACGGCGGCTGCTAGCGGAATATGCCGATCCCCTTCGTAGCCCAGCGCCCGGGCGCAAAGCAACACAAGAGCCGGTCTGAGTCTCTTGCCACCGCTGGTGACGATATGTTTGCCCATCTGTTCAATCAGATGGACATGAGAAGCCAGGGATTGTTCCACCATTTTGCTGGCGCCGTCGAGGTCGCTTTCAACTGAGGCAAGAATGGTAGATAATGCATTTTTCACTTGCTTGGGTTCCACTTGATCCTACTGGATTATCAGGGTAGTCATGCTATGCTCTGGTTCCAGGGAATTAAAGGTGCTGCCACGCATAATGACGGCAGATGTTTCTGTTGCCACTCCGGTATTGTGTGAACTTGATCCCGCAACGCATTTGATTTTATCCCTCTTTCGAAAAATCATAACATAATCTTTGGATTCCGAATTGGGCCTGGCCTGTGGAATGCGTGCACATGTATTATACTGCTTATTTTTATATCCGTGGAAAGTGAGGCCATGCAAAAGGTTGTGAATTCGGATTGCCCGGGCGACGTTTTTCTTATGTCCGCCCCTGATGACTGGCATGTCCATCTGCGTGATGGTGTTGCGCTTAAAACCACCGTGGCGCACACGGCACGATGTTTTAGGCGCGCTGTGATTATGCCAAATCTGGATAGGCCTGTTACCACGCTGGATGAAGCCATGGCGTATAAAGCGCGTATTGAGAAAGCCAGGCCACAGGGTTTGAAGTTTTCTCCTTTGATGACATTGTATCTGACAGAAGATACCACGGCAGCGCAACTCAGGCAGGCCCATAGCCATGGTATTTTTGGTGTAAAATATTATCCGGCCGGGGCAACGACAAATTCCCGGTCCGGGGTACGCAACCTTGAGCGTGTCATGCCGGCGCTCGAAGCTATGGCCGAATTACAAATGCCGTTGTTGATGCATGGTGAGGTGGCAGATGGAGAGATTGATCCGTTCGATCGAGAAGCCGTCTTCATCGACCGTGTTCTGCAACCTTTATTAAGCGCGCTGCCCCAACTCAAACTGGTGCTGGAACACATAACCACAGAGCAAGCGGTTGCCTGTGTGCGGGATACCCCTTCACTTGGCGCTACCATCACGGCGCATCACCTGTTATACAATCGCTCCGCCTTATTTCGCTCGGGACTGCAGCCGGATATGTTCTGCAGGCCCGTTTTGCAGCGTGAACATCATCGACTTGCTTTATTGGGCGCGGCGACCGGGGGCGAAAAGCGATTTTTTCTCGGAACGGACAGCGCGCCTCACGGTACGAGAAGCAAATACTGTTGCTGCGGTCGTCCGGGCATTTATACGGCTCCTTTTGCGTTGGAGTTATACACTGAAGCTTTCGCCCGCGTCGACGCACTGGATCAACTTGAGGGATTTGCCTGTCGCCATGGATCGGAATTTTACGGCTTGCCGCCGAACCAAGAAATGATTACAATAAAGAGGATGACACAAATCGTTCCGGACTCGTATCAACTCGGTGATGACAGGGTTGTTCCTCTGCTGGCGGGTCAATCTATCCACTGGCAAATCTAATGAGTAGCATGCAGAAAGCATTAAACCAACCTTTATGAATGATCGCCCACCTTCAGCGGATAAGCTGACTGATATTCGAGTTGGGTCTTTTCAGTTTCGCCCCCACTTGATGAAAAAACGTTTCCGCGGGTTCCTGCCCGTGGCCGTAGATGTGGAAACCGGCGGGTTTAATCCGCGAACCGATGCGTTGCTTGAGTTGGCCGCTTTATGGTTTTATTTTGATGATCGGCAGAATCTTCAGGTCGATGAACCCGTCAACTATCATATCAAGCCTTTTCCTAACGCCAATATGGAGCCTGCCTCGATGGCGGTTAACGGTATTGATCCCTATCATCCGTTGCGAATAGCTGTGGGGGAAGTCGAAGCCCTCACCGATTTTTTCCGCCGTGTGCGTTCCGCTCTTAAGGAAAGTGAATGTACACGAGCCATTCTGGTTGGGCATAACGCGGCGTTTGATCTGGCTTTTCTCAATGCGGCGGTAGAGCGTTGTGGCATCAAACGCAATCCTTTTCATCCTTTTTGCACTTTCGATACCGCAACACTCGGAGGCGTGGCCTATGGGCAAACAGTACTATCGCGCGCCGTCCAGGCTGCGGCTATGCCATGGGATGATTCATCAGCCCATTCAGCTGTTTATGATGCGCAGATGAGTGCTCGTTTATTCTGTTCGGTGGTCAATGCCTTCCGCGATGTTTACGAACGACAAGCGGCGCTTGTCAGCGGAACATCAACTTAGGGAACCTCTGGTCCATTCATAAACTCGACTCTTGCGCCCGTTATGCCCGGTTCCCTGGTTGAAAATCGCCGCAATGCTTGGTTATTACGGTCGATAAGTGTCTCGAATCCCTGAACATAAGGAGCCATAATCTGCTTCGTTCAGAGTTAATTCGAGGTTCCTTTAATAACAACAGCCTGGGTCTGTCAATCATGCTACATCATAAGGAAATAGGTAAGTAATTATGCAAACAAGCCATTTGATTGCACCTCATGGAGGTATGTTAAAAGATCTTTATCTAGCGCCGGAACAAGCCAGAGCAGAGAAAGAAAAGGCGCTGGAATATCATTCATGGGATTTAACCCCCCGCCAGTTGTGCGACATCGAGTTGTTGCTCAATGGCGCGTTTTCGCCTCTGGAAGGTTTTCTGTGCAGGAATGATTACCAGCAGGTTCTCGAACATATGCGTCTGGGAAATGGCACTTTGTGGCCCTTGCCGATCACGTTGGATGTCACGCCTGAATTTGCAGATATCATCGGAGCAGGGGGGGATATTGCCCTGCGCGATGCGGAAGGTCTGGTGATTGCGATCATGCATGTTAGTGACATATGGCGCCCGGATTTTATGCATGAGGCTGATGCCTGTTATGGCACTACGGACCCGCTGCATCCAGGGGTAGACTATCTGTTCAACCATAGCGGCAAGGTTTATCTCGGTGGTCGCCTGTATGGTATTGAAGCGCCGGTGCATTATGATTTTCAGCCGCTGCGGCATACTCCTTCGGAAACGCGTGAAATATTCACCAAACGCGGGTGGACGCGGGTGGTTGCTTTTCAGACCCGAAACCCCATGCATAAAGCCCATCATGAACTGACGTTCCGGGCCGCGCAACAGGCGGAAGCCAACCTGCTGATCCAGCCAGTGGTCGGGATGACCAAACCCGGTGACGTGGATCATTATACGCGCGTGCGCTGTTATGAAAAAATGTTATCGACCTATCCCAAGCAGACCACGATGCTGAGCCTTCTGCCGCTGGCAATGCGCATGGCTGGGCCCCGCGAGGCATTATGGCATGCCATAATCCGCAAAAATTACGGCTGTACCCATTTTATTGTCGGGCGCGATCATGCCGGGCCTGGGAAAGACGCCAGCGGAACGGATTTTTACGGTCCTTATGATGCCCAGGAAATGGTTCATAAATACTCCGATGAATTGAATATCGAAATGGTACCGTTTCGCGCCATGGTGTATGTCAAGGAACGCGCAAGTTACGTTCCCATGGATGAAACGCGTGATGATGAAACCGTCATGAATATTTCCGGAACGGAATTGCGTGAGCGACTGCGCGACGGGCGCGAGATCCCGGATTGGTTTTCTTACCCGGAAGTGATTGCCGAATTGCGCCGCAGCTATCCCCCTCGGCATCAGCAGGGTTTCACCGTTTTCTTTACCGGCCTTTCGGGCTCCGGAAAATCCACGATCGCCAATGCTTTGCTGGTCAAAATGATGGAGATCGGCAGCAGAGCCGTTACCCTGCTCGACGGTGATCTCGTGCGCAAGAACCTGTCGAGTGAGCTGGGTTTTTCGCGTGAGCACCGCAATCTAAATATTCTGCGCATCGGCTATGTCGCCAGTGAAATCACCAAGCATCGCGGTATTGCCATCTGCGCCCCCATCGCTCCTTATGAGGACGTGCGGCGTGAAGTGTCACAAATGATTAGGCCGTATGGCGGTTTTGTTCTGGTGAGCATGGCAACGCCACTGGAAGTTTGTGAACAGAGAGATCGAAAAGGGCTTTATGCCAAAGCCAGGGCGGGAATTCTCAAGGGATTCACCGGCATCGACGATCCTTACGAAACGCCTGAAAAACCCGATGTCTTGATCGATTCAAGCCAGTGCTCGGTTGATGAGGCGGCGCAGCAGGTGTTGCTGAAACTTGAAGTCATGGGGTATCTGCGCTAAGGAAGCTCTGAACAAGTCATGAACCCGGTTCTTGCGTCTCTTATGCCCAGTTTCATTGTGGTAAAACTTCGCCATAGCCCTGCTAACCCGCGCAATTGTCGCCTGGAATCTGAACATGGGGAATCGCACCTGCCTTCGTCCATACTTGATCAGAGATCTCCTAAGCTTGGCATATCCTTCAGGAATTGGTTATGCCTTCTTTCAGTATTCCGATAGAACAACTGCCTCTGCCCGATGAAGTCGGGCTGGCGCGCAGTGAAGCACTATGCACGCGGCTGATGGAACGTATCCTCGCCCATCCTGAACAGCGTATGCGATTCGATCATTACATGGATGCCGTGCTCATGGAACCCGGGTTGGGTTATTACGCAGTGAGCGATCAGACCATAGGCGCGGATGGAGATTTTACCACCGCAGCGGATGCTTCCTTTGTTTTCGCTTGGGCGATTGCCCAGCAATGTCGGCAGCTACTGGAAGAAATGGGCGGTGGCGATATTATCGAACTCGGACCTGGAACGGGCCGACTGGCGGCGAATATCATAACGGTGCTGGCGCATGAGGGTGGTTTGCCAGATCATTACAGCTTATTTGAACCAGCCGAACGGTTGCAGCAAGAACAGGTTAAAACCATCGGAAGTCTTGATGCGGGGTTGCAACAGAAAATCGGGTGGATCAATGCGCCACCTGGAGAACCATGGCGCGGGATTATTCTCGGTCATGAGGTTCTTGATGCTCTTCCGGTGCGCCGATTTTCGAAGCTTGAAGATAAGGTATGGCATGAAAGCGGTGTAACCATCGCCGAGGGTCGCCTACAGACATTGAATTGGGCCGCAGACCATGAGTTGATTCACCAGCTTGAGGCGATTGAAGCCGATATCGGGCAGGAATTGCCCCCTGGCTACAGGTCTGAAATCAATTTGAACATGGATCTACTGATGCGCAACTGGAGCGAGCAACTGACCCATGGCGCTGTTTTATGGATGGATTACGGCCACGCGCGTGAGTCCTATTACCAGCCACAACGCGATGATGGTACGCTGCGTTGCCATTATCGCCATCATGTGCATCGTGATCCTTTTTTGTATCCAGGCTTACAGGATATTACCGCGAGCGTAGATTTCACGCTGCTGGCTGAAAACGGGCAGTGCATGGGCTTGGAACTCGCAGGTTTTACTCCTTATGCCCATGGGTTAATCGCTTCGGGTGTACTTGAACTTCCCGCCTGGGTGCGCAAGCAAATCGATCCTGCGCTCCTGGCCCGCGAACTCCAATGGCTGCTGATGCCGGACAACATGGGCGAGGATTTCAAGTTGATCGGTTTTCAGCGCGGCATCGATACCCATTGGAACAGCTTCGCCCAAAGGGACTTTTCTTCACGTCTTGGCAGGGGGAAGGCGAGTGTCCGGCATCGAGGATGATGCACGCCTGACCTGGAGCATGGTCGTAATACTGGCGCTGGTTCAGGGGATTACAGAATTTCTTCCCATATCAAGCTCGGCGCATTTGATTCTGTTGCCCTACCTTGCCAACTGGCCCGAACATTCTCTTGAATTTGACATTGCGGTGCATGTCGGCACTCTGACTGCGGTAGTGGCATATCTGCGCCGGGATATCATCAATATGCTGGTTTCATGGTGGCGTCAACTGCATACCGGAAAAGGCGATGAACACACCAAACTGGCGTGGTTGGTGGTGTGGGCTACACTGCCGATCGTGATTGTCGGCGCGCTGTTCAATAATGTGGTGGAGCAGCATTTGCGTGCGCCGGCGATCATTGCGTTGGCGACGATAGGCTTTGCGCTGGTGCTGGCATGGACGGATCGGCGCAGTTTTCACCAATTTCCCATAAGCCACCTGAACTGGAAGAGCAGCACGGTGATCGGTCTGGCGCAATGTTTGGCACTGATTCCTGGAACTTCGCGCTCCGGTATTACCATATCTGCCGCCTTATGGCTTGGCTTTCAGCGTGAAGCTGCGGTGCGTTATTCCTTTCTGCTCAGCATCCCGGTCATCGCGGCTGCAGGAATATTCGAGCTGACCGAAGTGCTGGAGCGTGAAAGTGCATCTCAGAGCCTCATTTGGTTCAGCGCTGCGATTACTGCGGGCATCAGCGCCTTTCTCTGTCTCCATGCTTTTATTCGTTTGGTCAATCGCATTGGTATGTTGCCCTTTGTTTATTATCGTCTTGTATTGGGATTGTTTATCCTGGCGCTGATACTGATTTGACAGGATAGTGGCTAAGCATTTTTATTTTTCAAAATGTTCTTTGCCGATAAGCCTAAGGAATATTGTAAAGTTTTTAGGGTTGCTGTTTTTGCTGGTAGTTTTACTAATAGCTGTATTTATAGTTAATTTTCAGATTGAAACAAGAAACCATGTAAGCCGTTTTGATGTTTCCTCCAGCAAACAAAAAGTAGTTCCTTACTTTGTGAAAGAGAAAGATGGAAGTCCATATACCGGCACAGTTTACGGCACTTACTTCGGAGATCGGCTCTGGGATTCAAAGGAATGGGAAGGCTCTTTCGTTGAGGGTAAGCCATCTGGTGAGTTCAAGTATTTCGAACCTGATGGCAGTGTTAAGTCAGTATGGAATTATTAAAAATGGCGTTTTTATCAAAAGCACCTAACAAGTCAAATTCAGCGGATGCAGCAAACATGGCACGCCATTTTTCTGCCGCAAAAGCCATGCCACGTTTACTGCACAGCTGATTTGGGTCGTTCGCCCAAGAACAATACTGCATATAAGATTATTACCATATCAGTTGGTGTTAATAAAAGGAAAGATATGGTAAAGAATACAACCAACAATAAAACAAACGGCTTTGAACAAAATCTCTGGGATACGGCCAACAAGCTGCGGGGCTCGGTGGAGTCATCCGAATACAAGCATGTGGTGCTCAGCCTGATTTTTCTGAAATTTGCAAGTGACAAGTTTGAGGAGCGAAAGGCCGAGCTGATTGCTGAGGGCAAGGAAGAATATCTGGACATGGTGGTGTTTTACACCATGAAAAATGTCTTTTATCTGCCGGAGGCGTCGCGCTGGCGTTATATCAACAGCCAGGCCAAGCAGGATGACCTGGCCATCAAGATCGATACAGCCCTGGCCACGGTGGAAAAAAACAACAAGGCCCTGAAAGGGGCACTGCCGGATAATTATTTCTCCCGCCTGGGGCTCGATGGCAGTAAACTTGCGGCGCTGATTGATACCATCTCCAATATTGATACCGTGGCCGACAAGAAAGAAGATGTGGTTGGCAGGGTTTATGAGTATTTCCTGGGCAAGTTCGCGGCCGCAGAGGGCAAAGGCGGCGGTGAGTTTTATACGCCCAAGGATGTGGTTAACCTTATTGCCGAGATGATCGAGCCATACAAGGGCAAGATCTATGACCCATGCTGCGGTTCTGGCGGCATGTTTGTTCAGTCCATCAAGTTTGTGGAAAACCACCACGGCAATACCAGGGACATCTCCATTTACGGCCAGGAGTCTATTGGCGCCACCTACAAGCTGGCCAAGATGAACCTTGCCATCCGCTCCATTTCCGGCAACCTGGGTGACGTACCGGCAGACAGCTTTTTTAAGGACCAGCATCCGGATCTCAAGGCCGACTACATCATGGCCAATCCGCCCTTTAACTTAAAAGCGTGGCGGGGAGCAGACGAGCTCACAGATGATCCGCGCTGGGCAGGCTACGAAGCGCCGCCTGCTGGCAATGCCAACTACGCCTGGATTCTCCACATGATCTCCAAGCTCTCGAAAAACGGGGTGGCCGGTTTTGTTCTGGCCAATGGGTCCATGTCTACCAATACCAACTCCGAAGGCGAGATCCGCAAGAAGATCATTGAAAACGACCTGGTGGATTGCATGATTGCCCTGCCTGGCCAGCTTTTTTTTACGACCCAGATCCCGGTTTGCCTCTGGTTTATCTCCCGCAATAAAACGGCGGACAGCACGCGGGGCTTTCGTGACCGACAGGGTGAGACCCTGTTTATTGATGCCCGCAAGATGGGCTCCCTGGTTGACCGGGTTCATCGGGATCTGTCGGAAGAAGAGATTGCCGAGATCGCCCGCACCTATCATGCCTGGCGTGGAGAAACAGAGGCTGGTAAGTATGAGGACAAGGCGGGTTTCTGTAAATCCGCTACCTTAGATGAGATCAAGTCTCACCACTATGTCCTCACTCCTGGCCGTTATGTGGGGGCTGAGGAACTGGAGGACGACGGCATTCCCTTTGAGGATAAGATGGCCGAGCTGTCCGCTACCCTCTATGAGCAGATGCGCGAAGGGGCGGAGCTGGATTCCGAAATTCGCCGCAATCTGGAGGTGTTGGGTTATGGGGAGTGAGTGGAACGAACAGCGCCTCGAAGATTGTATGGATGCGATTATCGATTATCGTGGAAAAACTCCAAAGAAAACAGGCTGTGGTGTTCCTCTTATTACAGCGAAAATAATCAAGAAAGGAAGAATCCTTCCTGTTTCTGAGTATATCGCTGAAGAGGATTATGAAGATTGGATGAGGCGAGGCATCCCGTTGACCGGCGATGTTGTATTAACAACAGAAGCTCCATTAGGAGAAGTTGCACAGCTTGATGGACGCAAAATTGCTTTAGCTCAACGAGTTATTACCCTTCGAGGAAAGGAAGACTTTTTAGACAATACCTTTCTAAAATATTTATTAATGTCTCATGATGTTCAACACCAGTTGGATGGCAGGGGCACAGGCACGACTGTCAAAGGAATCAAACAGTCGGAGCTTCGTGAGGTGATGTTAATATTCCCTGAGTTCGGTGAACAAAAAGCCATTGCCCATGTATTGGGAGCCTTGGATGACCGGATTGAGTTAAACCGGCGGATGAATGAGACCTTGGAGGCTATGGCCCAGGCGTTGTTCAAGGGCTGGTTTGTTGATTTTGACCCGGTGATTGACAATGCCCTGGCCCGTGGCAAGGAAATCCCCGAAGATTTACGGGAAAGGGCTGCTGCCCGCGCCGCCCTCGGCGATAAACGCAAGCCCTTGCCCGAAGAAATCCGCACCCTCTTCCCCGACGAGTTCACCCTTAGCGACGAGCTGGGCTGGATTCCTGAGGGGTGGGAGGTGAAAGACTTGCCTGACGTCATTGATTTCTTGGAAGGCCCAGGAATACGCAATTGGCAGTATACTGATGACGAAGACGGCATTAAGTTCATTAACATTAGATGCATCCAAAATGGAGATCTCAAGCTCGACACTGCCAACAAACTAACCAGAGAAGAAGCTTTTGGAAAATATGTACATTTCCAACTGAGTGTAGATGACATTGTTATATCCACATCCGGAACACTTGGAAGGTACGCATTCATCAGGAATAGCCATCTTCCACTGTCATTAAACACAAGTGTTATTAGATTCAGGAAAATAGAAGGCATCAGCACGCTCCACTATATCGCAGGTTATGTGGAAACCAAGCTTCAGAGGGAACTCGAAATGAGGGCTACAGGTAGCGCGCAACTCAATTTTGGGCCAATGCACTTGAAGCAGATTAAGATGTTGGTCCCAGCCATACAATTACTCGAAGTACATAATGCGGATGCTCATAATATTTTCAGAAAACGCCAATCAAATTTGGATAACATTGATTTGTTAACCAATCTCCGAGACACCCTACTCCCCAAACTCATCTCCGGCGAACTCCGTATTCCTGACGCCGAAAAAATGGTCGAGGAACTGAACTGATGAAATTCACCGAGACAAAATTGGAACAGGCTATCATCGAGCTTTTGGAAAAAGAGGGCTATCCCCACGTCCTGGGCGAGACCATCAGCCGGAAGTCGGGCGAGGTTTTGATCAAGGAAGACTTGCGTAATTTCCTGGCAGGCCGCTATGGTGGTGACAATATTACCCCGGCCGAGATTGATGCCATTATCCGCAGGCTTGAGCTGCTGCCCGCCTCCGACCTCTACGAATCCAACAAAACGATCATGAATATGGTCTCCGACGGTTTTCTCCTCAAACGGGAAGACCGCAGCCGGAAAGACCTCTACATCCAGCTTATCGACTACCGGGATCTGGCGGAGTTTCATATCCCGGAGGCCTTTGAGGTGGCAACCGTGGTTGCCGAGCCGCAGGCTGCCTATCGTGCAGACAGAAACATCTACAAGATGGTCAACCAGCTTGAGATCACAGGCTATGAAAAACGTATCCCGGACGGTATTTTATATATCAACGGCCTGCCCCTGGTGGTCTTTGAGTTTAAGAGCGCCATTCGTGAAGAGGCTACCATCCATGATGCCTTTATCCAGATTACGGTGCGCTATAAACGCGATATCCCGGAGCTTTTTAAATACAACGCCTTTTGCGTGATCAGTGACGGGGTGAACAACCGGGCCGGTTCCTTGTTTGCCCCTTACGAATTTTTCTACGGCTGGCGCAAGATTGACGGCAGTGACCTGAGCGAGAAGGACGGCATCAACTCCCTGTACACCATGATCCGTGGCATGTTCGACCACTACCGCTTGCGGGACATTATCCGAAACTTCATCTATCTGCCCGATGTATCGCGCAAGGAAGAAAAAATCCTCTGCCGCTATCCGCAATACTATGCGGCCAACAAGCTCTACGCCAATATCAAGGCC
>Ga0209344_10000818_pt1 | contig 47355 bp, 40 predicted proteins | sample Cruoilmetagenom6_FD_187293 | JGI IMG/M metagenome (GOLD analysis project Ga0209344, IMG submission 187293) | Oil polluted marine microbial communities from Coal Oil Point, Santa Barbara, California, USA - Santa Barbara Oil Seep Sample 6 (SPAdes)... | ecosystem: Environmental > Aquatic > Marine... | reverse complement strand
TCCTATTGAAGCTTATGGAACCATTGGCTTTGGTGTGAATACAATTGATAAGCAAGACGGTGCTTTAAATAATAACGGAATTTACTCCCTAACCATGGAAGTAAATGGGGCTAAGGTTTTTGAACGCACGGTTGATTTGTTTTCATTTAGTGAAACGCGCTATATCAATACGCTTATTGATTACGCTCGAAATTATTACAAAAAACAACGGGTGCAACGGTGTTTTGTGACGCCCGCAAACAAATTGAGCATATACAAAGATCTTGTTAATGATGGATACCTTACGGTAGAAGATGGCATGAGTTATACCGTTAAAATTACAGCCCTTGATTTTAAGGGAAATAGCACAGAATTGATCGTGCCTGTAACAGGTAAAAAATCGACTAATATTAAACGTACAGAACCAAAGACGAGTCCAAATTTCTTTAAGCGCAACAGTTTTAATACGTTGAGCGATTCTACCGTTTCCGTGGCCTTTCCTTCAGGAAGTTTTTATGAGGATCTCTATTTTGATTTTGAGGTGAAAAATAACAACGTTAAGCTGCACAATCCTTCTGTGGCCCTTCATAAGAATTTCACCTTAACTTTTGATATCAGCGGCTATCCTAAAAAAGGAAGAGATAAAATGTACATTGCCCGTGTAGGCACGAATGGAAGTTTATCGTATGTAACCACCAAACGCAAGCCAAATAAACTGTATGCCAATAGTCGCGATTTGGGCACATATACCTTAGCGGTTGACACGGTGCCCCCGGTGGTTACTCCTGTCAATTTTAAAAAAAATCAATGGCTCTCTAAATATCGTTACCTCAAGGTTAGAATTGGGGATGCCGCTTCGGGAATTAAATCCTATTCAGGTGAAATTGATGGGAAATGGGTGTTATTTGAATATGACCCGAAGCAACGTTTGTTGGTTTTTGACTTTGATGATATTGAGCTACCAGGAACCAAACACATTTTAAAATTAGTGGTGAAGGACAACCTAGACAATACTAATACGTATATTGCACCGTTTAATAAAAAGGATTAAATTTTAATTTAAATAACGGTCCTCCATCTTGAAAACTCTGTTTGCTTTCGTTTTTTTTGTTTGTTGTGGCACCTTGTTTAGTGTTGCTCAAGAAGCTACTATAAAAGGTCGGGTTTTAGACCAGAAAGGGATTCCTATTCCCGAAGTTTCTATTAGCTACGAAAATAAAGGGACCATAAGTACAGCGGACGGTTATTATAGCCTTAAAATTCCTTCGGGAAAAATGATTAGCATAACGTTTCGTCATCTCAGTTACGAAACCTTAATTAAACGCATTCGTGTACCGCGGAACCGCAGCTTTCAATTTTCACCAAAATTAACCTTACGCATAGCGCAAATAGATACCGTTTTACTCAAGAATGTAAACGATAAGGTAGCTGGCCTTGATAAGATTCAAGTGGAAACTGCCAAGCAATTACCGAGTGCCAATGCCGGTATTGAGAGTACTTTAAAGAATATAGGGCTCGGAGTTTCGGGCAATAATGAGCTTAGCACTCAATACAATGTCCGCGGCGGAAATTATGACGAAAACCTGGTGTATGTAAATGGTATTGAAGTATACCGTCCCTTTTTAGTTAGATCAGGTCAACAAGAGGGCTTGAGTTTTGTGAATGCACAAATGACTCAAAATGTAAAGTTTTCTGCTGGAGGCTTTCAAGCCAAGTACGGCGACAAACTTTCGTCTGTTCTTGATATTACGTATAAAACCCCACATAAAGATGAGCTGGCTGTAGAAGCGAGCTTATTAGGCGCAAGCCTCACCTTTGAAGGCGTGTCAAAATCGTCCAAATTCACTTCGTTAGTAGGTGTTCGTTATAGAAATAATAGTCTTTTTGTAAACAGCAAAGACATTGAGACTAATTTTAAACCGAGTTTTACAGATATTCAAACTTCCTTAACCTATCAAAGTTCAGCACGATTATCCTTTAATTTTTTAGGAAATTTCGCACTAAATAAATACAACTACACCCCAATTGGTAGACGCACTAATTTTGGAACTATAACCGACCCAAAAGCCTTGGTGGTAGCCTATGAGGGTTCAGAAATTGATACCTATCAAACACTTTTTGGTGCACTCACAGCCACCTATGTATTAAATGATCATACTGAATTTCGGCTATTTAGTTCCGTGTACAATACACAAGAAGAAGAATACTACGATATCTTAGCAGCCTATAGCCTAGGGGATGTAAATGCGGACTTTGGTGGGAATGACTTTGGCGAGGTGAATTTTACACAGGCCATTGGATCACAGTTAGATCATGCGCGTAACGATCTTGATGCCGTTATTAGCAACGCAGGGATTCAGACAAGTATAAGGAAAGGGGACTATGTGATAGCTGCTGGAGCAAAAATTCAATTTGAGGACATCAAAGACCGAATCAGATCGTACCAAATTATTGATTCAGCAGGGTTTTCATTGAGACCACCGTACCTCGCAGGAAATGACCAACCCTATACGCCCTACACAGGCCCTATTGTTCCATTTACTAGCACCCAAGCCATGAACGCTACACAGATCAGGCGTCTTTCTGGCTTTGTTCAGGTAAGTAAAACGGGGTATTTTGGCGAGCATCAATATTGGTTTAACCTTGGTGTAAGGACGCAGGCTTGGCAGGTTAAATCGGCCGAATACGGCACCCAAAACCATCAAATTGTAAGTCCTAGAGGACAATTCACAATTAAACCGGACTGGGAAAAAGATATGCTGTTTCGCATTTCTGGTGGAAGCTATAACCAGGCTCCTTTTTATCATGAATTAAGAGATTCTTTAGGGCAGGTACACCCTGAGGTTAAAGCACAACAAAGTCTTCATCTGGTACTTGGAACAGATTATAGTTTTTCAATGTGGGATCGCCCGTTTAAATTGGTCACCGAAGCCTATTACAAAGTATTAACCGATGTGAATCCCTTTACCGTAAATAATGTACAGATCAGGTATCGCGCAAACAATAATGCCAAGGGATATGCTTATGGCCTTGACACACGCATCCATGGTGAGTTTGTACCAGGCACCGAATCTTTCTTTAGCTTAGGCTATTTAAAAACGGAAGAAAATATTGATCAACGTGGCTATATTGCTCGTCCAACAGACCAACGCGTAAAGTTAGCGGTTCTATTTCAAGACTACGTGCCAGATCGACCAAATTTAAAAATGTACTTAAATTTAGTTTATAATTCAGGACTCCCCGGAGGATCCCCTTCCTATGCAGATCCATATATTTTTAACAACCGACTTAAAAGTTATTTTAGGTCAGACATTGGAGTCTCATATGTATTTAAAGACGCGCAAAATCCATCAGGTAAAAGTTGGTTATCTGAATTTAAAGAATTTGCTGTTGGTGTTGAACTCTTTAATATGTTTGATATTCAAAATTCTATAAGTAATACATGGGTACGTGACATTTCATCAGGAATTTCTATAGGTGTTCCAAATTTTCTTTCAGGTCGGGTCTTAAATGTTAAAGTTACCATGAAGTTTTAGCTTATTATTTATATTGTTGTTGTATCAAACCTTTTTGTAAATTTACAGTCTAAAGTAAAAAATAATATTTTTGAGGGAAGAGGAAGCATTTATAAGCGCCCTACAAGATCCAAATCAGCGTGAAAAGGCATTTAGAGAGTTAATGTCTACGTACAAGGAGCGTCTTTATTGGCATATTCGAAAAATGGTACTGTCGCATGACGATACCGATGATGTGTTACAAAACACTTTTGTAAAAATTTTTCGTAGCATTGATAAATTTAAAGGAGATAGTAAATTGTTTTCATGGATGTATCGTATAGCGACCAACGAGGCCATTACCTTTTTAAATAAAAAAGCAAAAATGCATCAGGTAGATTTGAACGATTTGCAATACAAAATGGCCGAAAATTTGGAAGCGGATGTATATTTTGATGGAGATGAGGCTCAACTGCTTTTACAAAAAGCTGTAGCTACGTTGCCGCAAAAACAGCAACTTGTATTTAATATGAAGTATTTTGACGAGATGAAATACACAGACATTGCCGAAGTGCTTGACACCACAGTAGGGGCCTTAAAATCGTCGTATCATCACGCAGTGAAAAAAGTGGAACGCTATTTGAAGAAAACCGATTAAACCTTTCTCAATTTATTGAGTCTAACAGTTATAGATTATGAAAGACATGTATAAACCATCAAAAGATTCTGGAAATTTTAAAATGCCAGCTGATTATTTTAATCAGTTAGAAGATGAGGTTATGCTAAAAATCATAACAGATTCTTTCCCCAAAAGTGCAGGCTTTAATGTGCCTCCGCTATATTTTGGTAAAGCAACGGAATCAGCTGCAAAAGTGGTGTTTGGCACAGAGAATCATGTCGGTTTTGTAACACCAAAAGGATATTTAGAAGATGCTGCGTTTGAAACGGCTGTTATGAATAAAATCAAAGCGCAAGAGACGCCTACTAAAGTTATTCCACTAAAGAATTTCTTTTTAAAACAATTTGCCCCCATAGCCGTGGCCGCTTCGTTAGCCTTACTTGTCTTTTTTAATTTTGATCGCGTAGAAAATGATTTGTCGACGATTGCTGCATCCGATATAGAACAATGGATTGATCAGGATTTAATTTCATTAAATGACTCAGAAATTCTTGAAGTTTTTTCTGACGTTCAATTAGAAAATGAACAATTTTTTGATGACGAAGATGTCTTAGATTATTTAGACGACACCAATATTGAAGCCCTATTATTCGATGAATAAGGCTCAAATTTTAACCACATGAAAAAAATAAATTACATACTCATCCTAATGTGCTTTTTAAGCATCTCTGTTTTCGCACAAGATGGAAACAAAGAAAAAATGAAAGCCTTTAAAATGGCCTACATTACAGAGGAATTAGCGTTGACCCCTGCGGAAGCCGAAAAGTTTTGGCCAATATACAACGCGCATGAAGAACGAATGGATAAACTTAGATTTGGAAAATCTAGGGAGATTTATAAAAAAATACGTGAAGCAGGTGGAATAGAAAAAGCAAGTGAACAATTAGCAAATGAGTACCTACAAAGTTATCTCGACATGGAGATTCAAATGGCGAATGAGAAACAAGCGCTATACAAAAAATTAAAAGGTATTTTCTCTGCAAAAAAAGCCATTCTTCTCGAACGTGCTGAACATGGGTTTAGTAGAGAATTACTTAAGCGCTTTAGAAATGATGAACGAAAAACCAGAAAATAGAGGTTTACACAAGATTATGGAGATATGTTCGTTATGTTCATAGTTGCAAAAAATAAGCTATATGAAAAAAGTGAAGCGTAAATTAATGTTGGTCTTTTTATTGGGTGCTCTTGGAGTCTCAGCTCAATCCACGCAAAAGGAAACCATCAACACATCAGAAAAGAAAAGTGAAGTAGTCATCTATAAAGATATGGAATACCATATTATGGATGGAATTTGGTACCTAAAAGCCAATAAGAAATTCATTTTAAGACAAGCTCCAAAGGGAGCGCGATTGAAATCACTACCAAAAGGTGGTGAAAATGTAGTAATGGGAGGTAAAAAATATTACAAACTCAATGGAGTTTTCTATAAAAAAATAAAAACAAATCTCTACGAAGTCGCAAGGCCTTAATACAAGGCACGTAGAGCCCTTAACAATACATAAAAAAACTCAATCCTAGTCGGATTGAGTTTTTTTGTTTACGCTTGTCTTACAGTAATTACGCGGGGCATATCGCGCAAACTAGATCATACTTAGTGCGCATACATTGACGCGCGTAATTCTTTTAATTTAGCATCTTGATAATACTCGTCAAAGGTGGTGTAACGATCAATTACCCCTTTCGGTGTAAGCTCAATTACGCGGTTAGCAACCGTCTGAGCAAACTCGTGATCATGGGTAGAAAACAACACCGTTCCTTTAAAGTTTTTTAACGAATTGTTAAATGCTTGAATCGACTCTAAATCGAGGTGATTAGTTGGTTCATCAATCATTAAGACATTAGCCCTTAACATCATCATCCGCGACAACATACAACGTACCTTTTCACCTCCTGACAACACATTACATTTTTTTAAAGCCTCTTCTCCACTAAATATCATTTTGCCTAAGAATCCGCGTAAGAAAACCTCTTCTCGCTCTTCTTCTGTTTGCGCATACTGTCGCAACCAATCTACTAAACTTAAATCGCTTTCAAAAAAGGAAGAATTTTCAACGGGTAAATACGATTGAGTGGTGGTTACCCCCCATTCATATTTCCCCTCATCTGCCGGTACATTACCATTGATAATTTCAAAAAATTCAGTAACCGCCCGTGAGTTTTTAGAAATGACAACCACTTTATCACCTTTTGCAAGGTTAAGATGCACCTTGTCAAAGAGCACCTCACCATCTAAGCTCTTCTTTAACCCTTCAATATTTAAGATTTGGTCCCCCGCCTCACGTTCTCGTTCAAAGATTATGGCTGGATAGCGTCTACTAGACGGCTTAATTTCTTCTATATTAAGTTTATCAATCATTTTTTTACGACTGGTAGCTTGTTTTGACTTGGCCACATTGGCAGAAAACCTTCTAATAAACTCTTCTAATTCTTTCTTCTTCTCTTCTGCCTTTTTATTTTGCTGTGAACGCTGTCTCGCCGCTAATTGACTAGATTCATACCAAAAGGAATAATTTCCTGAATAATGGTTAATTTTTGAATAATCAATATCAGAGATGTGCGTACATACCGCATCTAAAAAGTGTCTATCGTGAGAAACCACAATAACGGTATTCTCATAATTAGCTAAAAAATTCTCTAGCCATGATATAGTTTCATAATCTAAATCATTCGTAGGCTCATCCATAATTAATACATCTGGATTCCCAAATAAAGCCTGCGCCAACAACACCCTTACCTTTACTTTACTGTCTAAATCTTTCAGTAAGGTGTAATGTAACTCTTCTTTAATCCCCAAATTAGATAACAGTGCTGCAGCATCACTATCTGCGTTCCAGCCATTCATCTCTTCAAACTTCACCTGCAACTCACCTATTCTATCAGCATTTTCATCCGTATAATTCTCATAGAGCTTATCCATCTCTGCCTTTACGGCGTAGAGCGTTTTATTTCCCTTTAATACCGTATCAAGCACCGTAAAATCATCAAAAGCAAAGTGATCTTGAGTCAAAACAGACATGCGCTTCCCCTTCTCTAAGCTTACCGTTCCTGAGGTAGGCTCAAAGTCACCTGACAGAATTTTTAAAAAAGTAGACTTCCCAGCACCATTCGCTCCAATAATACCGTAGCAATTTCCCTGGTTAAAAACCGTATTTACATCGTCAAATAATATGCGCTTTCCAAACTGAACTGATAAATTAGAAACTGTTAACATAGATCTATAAAAATTTTGGGCAAAAGTAATAAATACTGTTCATAAGACCGCGTGGAAAGCCTTATAATTTAACAAGGCGTTAACAAAATTAACGTAAGCGAATATGTAAGTTTGTCCTAATACTTTATTTGGCTTATTGCCGCTAAAGGGTACTTGCAAATGAGAATTTTTCTTTTAACACTCCTTGGTTTAATCACCATCAGTTGCTCAGAAAGCGACAAGGAGGAGACTGCTTATTTTGGAGGTCATATTTTAAACCCTAAATCAACCCAAGTATTTCTTTATAAAGACGCTAAACTGATAGATTCTACCGTCTTATCACGTGGCGCCAAATTTTCTTTTAATGTTAAATCCCCCCATCTAGGTCTTTACAGTTTTAAGCATGGAATGCAAAGTCAAGCCATCTATTTAGAACCGAACGATAGCTTATTAATGCGCTTAAATACATGGGATTTTAACGGATCATTGATGTTTAGTGGAAAGGGAGCTGGAAGAAACAATTTTTTAATTAATCTTTACATTCAAGAAGCCAAATCTCAACGTGCCTTTAATAGCAAATACTACAAGCTTAATGAAGACGAATTTAACGCTGTAATTGATTCTATTCATCAGGTAAAAAACTTACTATATACCCAGTTTAAATCAGAAGTTAAAGATCGCAGTGCCGAGTTTGACAAAATAGCAGAGGCTGCAATTCTTTATCCGCTCTACGAAAAAAAAGAAGCGTATGCCTTTAGAGCACGACGCAGTCAGCGCTTAACTGAATTACCTGAAATGTCACCAAATTTTTATGCCTTTCGGAAGGATCTTGAAATTAATGACGAAAAATTAGCGTATTTCTACGCTCATTTTGATTATGTTCAAACCTATCTTTACCATAAATCATTTGCGCAAGAAGCGAAAGACAGCTCCTATTTTTGGGTGAATTATATGCAAAATGGGTTAAAAGAATTACAGATTGAATCGGTAAAAAATGACATTTTACGGGAAGGAATTTGGGGTGTTTTAATGAATCATGATATTACAGTAAACGAACGTGACAAGGCACAACGTTTATTTTTTGATCATTGTACCGATTCGGTATTTGTGAAACAAATTTCAAATTTAATCCGTACCTCTGAGAAAATTAAAAAAGGAAATCTCATTCCTAATATAAGTTTGGTAGACATAGATGAGAAGCCGAAACAATTGTACGACCTTATTAGCGGTCAAAATACAGCCTTATACACCTGGCCAACTAACGATTTAGCCATTGAGAATTTTGCCAAGCGATTAAATTATCTCGAAAAACATTATCCAGATTTTTTATTCATCGGAATCAACACTAAAAATCATCCCTTAGATTGGCTCAAGCACATTAAACAAAAGAACATTAACAAGGACCATCAATTTATGTTGGAAAAATCAACCGACTGGCTCTCAATTGACTTTCCTATTGCCATTCTTATCGATAAAAACAATATCGTTCAAAACAATATGACATTATTGGCGTATACCCGTTTTGAAAAACAATTGCGATCACTCTCGCAAGAGCCTGTTGTAGCGGACGCTAACTAGGAGCGCACTAGGTCATTTTCAAACTAATTCATTTAAACACCTTAATATCCAATAATTAAGCGTAATTTCGCGCCTCATTTGAACAAAGGCTTATTTTATCTCTTGTCGTGATAGTTTAGTGGAAGCCTAAGTTCGCAAAATATAAAATATGTCTTTATTTACAGCACTTGGTTTAAGCCAAGAAATTGCGCGTGCCCTAGAAGATCTAGGTTATGAGCAACCCACTCCTATTCAAGAAAAATCAATCCCACAAGTTCTTTCCTCTCAAGCCGATTTAAAAGCTTTTGCGCAAACAGGTACGGGTAAAACAGCGGCCTTTAGCTTACCTATTATTCAACAAATTGAATTGGATAATTCGTCGGTTCAGGCCATTATCTTATCACCCACACGTGAATTAGCGATTCAAATTGGAAAGAACATCGAGGATTTTTCCAAATATATCAAGGGATTAAAAGTATTAACCGTGTATGGCGGTTCTAATATCGATGATCAAATTAAACGATTAAAGAAAGGTGTACACGTTGTTGTAGGTACACCAGGACGAACAGTTGATTTAATTAAACGAAATCAATTAAAGTTAAAAAACATTCAATGGGTTGTTTTAGATGAAGCCGATGAAATGTTAAACATGGGGTTCAAAGAAGATTTAGATCAAATCTTAAAAGTAACTCCTCAAGAAAAACAAACCTTATTATTTTCGGCCACGTTTCCTAAGGAGGTAGATGCTATTGCTAAAAACTACATGACGCAACCTGTTGAGATCAATGCAGGTAAGCGAAATGCAGGAGCTGATAAGGTAAGCCATGAATACTATTTAGTTTCTGAACGCAATCGGTACCCTGCCTTAAAGCGGTTAGCTGATGTACATCCTGACTTCTACAGTATCGTGTTTTGTAGAACGCGAAGAGAGACCAAAGATGTTGCCTCTAAACTCATTGCAGATGGATATAATGCAGATGCGCTTCACGGAGACTTATCACAAGCCCAACGTGACATTGTCATGGAGAAATTTAGAAAACGACAACTACAAATTTTGGTTGCAACGGATGTGGCTGCACGTGGACTTGACGTAGATGATCTTACCCACGTTATTAACTACAAACTTCCAGACCAGACTGAAAATTACACGCACCGTAGTGGACGAACAGGTAGAGCCGGAAAGGTTGGTATTTCCATTGCCATCATTACAAATAAAGAGAAAAATAAGCTTAAACCTATTGAAAATAAAATAGGTAAAAAGTTTGTTGCACAACAAGTGCCAAGTGGAAAAGAAATTTGTGAAAAACAACTGTTTAAATTAATTGAAAAGGTTAAGGATGTCAATGTCAAAGACGATCAAATAAACCCGTATTTAGACAGTATTTACGCCCAACTTGAAGGGGTAAGTCGCGAGGATTTAATCCAACGCTTCGTATCGATTGAATTTAATCAATTCTTATCGTATTACGAAGATGCAAATGACATCAATGGGGATGATTCAAGAAGTAGAAGAACTGGAGGAGATGAAAATTTCTCTCGTTTTTATATCAACCTAGGCAAAATGGATAAAATTAATCCCGCTAAATTGATTGGCATTATCAACGAAACGTTAGATAAAGGTGATATTGAAATTGGACAAATTGAAATCCTCAAAAGTTTCTCCTTTTTTGAAATCGACAAAAACTACGAAAATCAAGTGGTGAGCTCGTTCCAAAATGAAAGTTTTGGTGGACGCAGCTTAATTGTTGAAGTGACTAAGCAAAATAAACAACGCGGTGGCGGTGGTCGTAAAAAGAAATCTTTTGGCGGAAGAGGTCGTAAAGACTTTGGAGGCAAAAAAAGTTTTTCAGGTAAAAAGAATTACGGTGGCGGCGGAAATGACCGAGCTAAGCGCAAAAAATCAAAACGATACTAGGATTCGCTAAACAAGGTACTGGTTAGCTCCCATTCTAACTAATATTATCCCACTATTTTTGGGGTAATTTAATACTAAACATAGATTCTTCATGACCAAACGCGTTGTGTTGAATCTATTTTTGGTTTATGGCTATACCTACTTGGCCGATCTCATCTTTCTTCCTAGCGCAACCACACTGTTAAGTTAAGGTTATCCTGCATACACTATTTTATACCGTTCATTAACTTTTTGATAAACTAGTTAACTATTTTGAAAACATAGCGTAAAGTAAGAATGAAGCTAAGGTAAAGTTTAGGCCATAAATGAACCTTATTTTTGCTGTAAACAAATTAAAAAAAGTAAGATGAATGGTGTGAATAGCCAAGCTATTGTACACAGAAAAACATCGTAAGACAAACTATTTCACAATGGGCAAACTGGTCTTCACCCTTCGGGGTGAGGATCATTTGTATTTTAACTCTTCAAGGGTAGCACCACTACGCTACCTGATTACACTTAATGAACATGTGTTGTTTTCTTTAAGAAACTCAGTAGAATAAAAGAAATTAAAAAGAAAATGGCTAAACTAAGTACACTCCATTGCATAGAGCCAGTTATCCCAATAAGGGCTCCAAAGACAAAGGTGCCCAATACAATGGCTACCTTTTCAGTGACGTCATAAAAACTAAAATACGTTGCGTGATCTTGGGTTTCGGGTAAAAGCTTTGAATAGGTAGAGCGTGATATGGATTGAATGGCTCCTAAAACCAAGCCGAGTAAGCCTCCTAAGCCATAAAAATAAAGGGTTACATTTTCTTGGGTCTTATCTAATGAAAATGCCACCAAACAAACCAAGCCCCAAATCAATATAGTCACTTTTAAGGTACTAATATTACCAACCTTAGCAGATAATCGAGAGAATAGAAATGCACCCACTACAGCGACTAACTGTACAATTAATATGGTTAAAATAAGTTTAGAGGTCTCTAGCCCTAATTCTTTTGCACCAAAAACACCCGCCATCAGTACAATGGTTTGTACGCCAATACTAAACATAAAAAAGGAACCGAGAAAAATCTTTAAACGGGGATACACTTTTAATTCACGATACACCTTTTTTAACTCATTAAAACCTCGCCAGATATAATCTTTTTTAGATTTCCGATTAAACACATTATTTGGCAAACGCTTAAACGTAATTTGAGCAAATCCTATCCACCAAAGTCCTACAAGTACAAAGGTTAGCCGGGTAGGCATGGCACTGCTTTCAAATCCAAACCAACTCGGGTTTTCAATCATCATAAGATTAATAATCAAGAGTAACACAGAGCCTACATAACCAAAGATAAAGCCCTTTGCACTCACCTTATCTTGTTGTTCAGGAAAGGCAACTTCTGGGAGATAGGAGTTATAGAATACGATACTTCCCCAAAACCCGATACTGGCCAAAATGGTAAAGACAATCCCAATCCACAAGGTTTCTAACCCTGCAAAGAAATACAACATCATAACCGATAATGAGCCAAGGAGGCAAAAGAATTTTAAGAACTTCTTTTTATTTCCGGTATAGTCGGCAATCGCCGAGAGTACTGGTGAAATAAAAGCAACGACTAAAAAGGAGAAAGAAAGCGCATAATTATATAAGCTAATTGGGTCAAAAGTTCCTCCTAGAAAAGAGACTGTTTCACTAGATTCGGTTAGGGCTGCGTAATAAATTGGAAACACAGCGGTTGCTATTACTAACGAATAAACTGAATTTGCCCAGTCGTAAAACGCCCATGCATTAATTAATTTTTTATCGCCGCGTTTAAGCATACGTTTGGGTTGGTTGGTTCAGCATGCAATATAGCAAAAAAACCTGCGTTCAACGCTGCTTGTGAATTAAACTAAAAAAAGCCATTCACTTTGAATGGCTTTTTTTTGGTTCAATTTCTTGGCTTAATTAGCGAAATTTTGTGCATTGTATTTCTTGGCTAATACGCGTGCTTCAGGCAGGTAGGCATTTAAATCTGCAATTCTAGATTCATTTGAAGGGTGTGTACTTAAGAATTCAGGTGGGGCGTCACTTGCGCCAGCGCGTTGACTCATACGAACCCAAACCTGGGCCGCTTCTTCACCATTATATCCAGCCATTAACATAAAGACGAGTCCAAGCCGATCTGCTTCTCGTTCGTGGATTCTACTAAAAGGTAACATGACCCCTACTTGTGAACCTATACCATATACGGTATTCCAAATTTGTTGCTTTCGTGGATCGCTATTTGCGGTAGCAATGGCCACGGCTAATCCTCCATATTGTTGCATCTGCCCTGTTGACATGCGTTCTTGACCGTGTTTTGCAAAGGCGTGTGCCACTTCATGCCCCATCACCGCTGCAATTCCATCTGTATTTTGGCAAATGGGTAAAATTCCGGTGTAAAACACAACTTTACCTCCTGGCATACACCAGGCATTTACTGTTTCATCTTCTACTAAATTAAATTCCCAGCGATAAAGATCAGCTTCTTTGCTCATTCCATTAGCCCGCATAAAGCGATCTACAGCCTTTGAAATTCGCAGTCCCACCTCTTTAATTTCCGCCGTTTTGGAGGCATTTGTAGAAAGTTTATTTTCAGATAAAAAACCACTATATTGTTCAAATGCAGTGGGTAATATGGCCTCATCACTCACAAAATTCACACGTTTTCGCCCCGTAATGGGTACCGTACTACAACTTGCCATAAACCCAATTAGGGCAATCCACAAAACCATTTTATTCATTCGCATATTGTTCTTATTTCTCATACAGTAAATATACAAAAATTGCCTAAATTCGTAAGCAAGAAATGTACTCATATGACAAAAAAAGTGACTCAAAATTTCGCTATTCCATCCAAAACCTTGAGAACCGGAAAGTTCTTCCAATTACTCTCTACAAAATTGGCGGCTAAATTTGCCATGAAGGCTTTTTTAAGTCCCGTAAAATTTAATACGCCTGAACGAGAGCAAATGATGCAGAAAAGTGCAAAGGCCATATCCTTTCACGTAGATCAACTGGATCGTGAGATTACCGTTTATGAATATGGGTTTTCTAAAACTCGAATTTTATTATGCCATGCATGGTCAGGAAGAGGTACGCAACTCTATGAAATTGCTGATAGTTTATTAGAAAATGGAATGATGGTCATTACGTATGACGCACCCGCCCACGGACAGTCATCGGGTACACGTACCACAATTTTAGAGAATCTATATTGTATAGAGGCAATTACAAAAAAGTTTGGACCTTTTCATGCTGCCATTGGCCATTCCTTTGGTGGAATATCCTTACTCGTTGCCCAAGCGCAACACCCTTTTCTTTCTAAATTAGTGACTATAGGTATAGCGGGCTACACTGCCGATATCATTGAAAGCTTCGTTGATAAGTTGGGGCTCAGTGCTAAAGTTGCGCAACAAATCATAAGTGATTACGAATCACAAGAGCAAGGGCTCATCACAAAAACATCGGCCGCTGAGGCTGCCAAAAAGGTGGAAATTCCAACCTTAATCGTGCATGACACCGAAGATAAAGATGTTGATGTAAGTAATGCGTATAAAATTCGACAAAACCTAGAAGACGGACGGTTGTTAATCTCTAGCGGCTTAGGGCATCGAAAAATTATTCGGAATGCAGCGACAATTAGGTCTATTATTAAATTTATAAAACCTTAAAAATGAATAAAATTGCCTATCTACTATGTATCTGTTTTTGCCTAAGTTGCCAAAGCAATGCACAAGAAAAGAAACAACACATGGATAAAAAAACAACGAAGATTGTGAAAACAGAAGCAGAATGGCGTGCCCAGTTAACGCCACAAGAATATTATGTATTAAGAGAAAAAGGAACAGATCGGCCTGGAGACCATGGATATACCAAGTTTTTTGAAAAAGGTACGTATGTGTGTCGCGCCTGTGAAGCCAAATTATTTGCCTCTAATAGCAAATATGAAAGTCACTGTGGGTGGCCGTCATTTGATGACGCAATTCCAGGAACGGTAGATTTTCACAGAGATCTAAGTGCCGGAATGGTACGCACTGAAATTACCTGTACGGCCTGCGGTGGCCATTTAGGTCATATATTTGATGATGGCCCTAAAGAAACCACAGGAAAACGTTACTGTGTTAATACTAGCTCTATTAAATTCATTCCGTCTAAATAATATAATTCAATTCTAGTTATTAAGCTCATTGTGCAAGAATACTCCGTATGGATACAGCTGCACAATGAGCTTTCTTATAGGTATAATTTTGTACTTTTAACCCGTAATTAACGTCCCATGGAATCCTATATAACGAGTACACAAAAACAATTTGCCTATTACAAACAGCTCGGTGATCAGACCTTAGCAAGGTTAAATTTTGAGCAAATGCGTTGGCAGTACAACGCCCAGAGTAATAGTGTCAATGTGATAGTCAAGCATTTGGTAGGTAATATGTTGTCGCGCTGGACCCAATTTTATGAAGAAGATGGAGAAAAACCATGGCGTCAAAGAGATAGTGAGTTTGAAGATGAATACACCGATAAAACCGCGGTATTGGCCCACTGGGAAAAAGGATGGGACTGTCTATTTGCCGTAATTAACAGCTTGCGCCCCGGTGATTTGACGCGTATAATATACATTCGAAATCAGGGCCATACGGTGCTAGAAGCCATTAATCGTCAACTGTGTCATTACAGCTACCACATCGGACAACTTGTGTATCTAGGAAGAATGATTCAAGGAGAATCATGGGAGAGTCTATCAATTCCAAAAAATGAATCAACAGCGTACAATAAAGCGAAGTTTATTCAAAAAAAAGAGAAGCGTCATTTTACCGATGATTTATACTAAGTTACTTCTATATACGCAAGTAAAATACGGCTAAAGGTAATGCAATACACCCGAACGAAAATCGTGACTTACCTTTGTATAGCATTAACTACCTGCATACTTATGGGGTGTAGTACCCAAAACAGTGAGGTTAAACCTCCCCCAAATCAAAAAAATACTATTAAAGGAGTAGACCTGTCGTTTTTACCTCAAATCAATAGCTATAATCCGCGACTTAGTGACCAAGGCACAACGGATGACATGCTCACATTATTAATGGCTCGTGGAATAAATACAGTGCGTTTACGCCTTTGGCACAGTCCAAATTCGTCCTTATCTAGCTTTGATGAAGTGTCTCAGTTTTCGCGTGAAATAAAGGCGCAAGGCTTGCGGTTATGGCTGAGTGTACACTATGCAGATAGTTGGGCTGACCCTGGCAATCAAAAGCTACCACAAGCGTGGAATAATCTCAATTTTACGCAACTCAAAGACAGTGTTTATAGGTACACCCAACGGGTGATGACGCTACAACCCGACATTATTCAAGTTGGTAATGAAATAAATAACGGTTTTCTTTTTCCCCTTGGAAATCGCAGTAAACTAGCCAATTTCACATCCCTTTTACAAACGGCAACCGCCGCCATCAGAGCCGAAAGTACAACGACAAAAATCATGCTTCATTATGCGGGATATACAGGAAGCTTGGCATTTTATAATGAGATGTCAGCGGTAGATTACGATATGATAGGACTTTCGTACTATCCCCTTTGGCATGGGAAAAGTCTTGAAACCTTAGCATCAACCCTGTCAACCTTAAGCGCTGTAAACAAACCCATGGTGATTGCCGAAACTTCATACCCCTTTACCTTGGCCTGGCAAGATCAAACCCATAATGTTATTGGACAAGAAGATCAATTAATTTTACCTACCTATCCGGCAAGTCCCGAAGGTCAATTTGCTTTTATGCAAGATCTTAAAACAATTTCTACAAGCCTTCCTTTGGCTTTTGGATTTTGTTATTGGGGGGGAGAGTGGATTGCCTATAAGGGGCCAAACTCAACAGTAGGGTCCACTTGGGAAAACCAAGCACTCTTTGATTTTGAGGGAAATGGTTTAAAAGTACTGGACGTATTTGGCAAATAAGTCCATATTCAACGCTAATGAGCACCTTGAAACGTCAACGATGGTTTAATTTTATGCGAACACTGATACGCCTACGATTTGAACGCAACTTCACATGGAAAATTTACGCTAAACCAGCTTCCTAAGCTATTAAAAAAAGCTTTTATCGCATGGAATGCGGACCATCCCTTTAGACTTAGTGCTGTGGTTGCTTATTATGCAATTTTGTCACTTCCTGCGCTTTTGGTAATCATTATTAATAGTATAGGAGCTATATGGGGCATTGACATTGTGCAAGGTAAATTGACAGAAGAATTTACAGTGATCTTAGGTAAAGAAGGAGCCGCAACTATTGAATCAATGATTCGTGAAACGCAACAGGGCAATAACAGCGTAATCTCAACCCTTATTGGAATAGGTACACTCATCTTTGGGGCAACCGGTGTCTTCTATCATTTACAAATCTCTCTGAATACCATTTGGAAAATATCACACACAAAAAATCACAGCTTTTGGCAAATGGTAACGGATAGAGCGCGCAGTTTTATCTTTATTTTGGTCATAGGATTTTTACTTTTAGTGAGTTTTATTCTCACTGCTGGGATTTCTATTTTAACAAAATTTATTCGCCAAGTTTTTCCTGACATTGTTCTTTATTTTGCCTTTATATTTGACTTTGCGCTTTCTTTTGCGGTGATTACGGTATTATTTGCCTTGCTTTTTAAATATTTACCAAATGCAAAAATACAATGGAGAACCGTTTGGTTAGGAGCCATTCTCACTGCTATCTTATTTGTAATTGGCAAGTTTTTATTAGGGTTGTATTTTGGACAAGCCAATTTAGATTCAACCTATGGTGCGGCAGGTACCCTGGTTTTGCTCTTGTTATGGGTATCGTATTCTTGCTTGATACTATTTTATGGCGCCAAATTCACCTATGTCTATGCTGAAGCATACGGAAAGGGAATTTCTGCAAAGCAGCCGAACCTACCGGGCAAAAAAGAACGGCCCTAAGATAAAGGGCTAGGCTTTTGATAGAGCAGGAATTGAGTCGTCCGTAGAGTGGTTTCACCCCCCGTTCTTTAGGTAGCAATCAGCCTTATATAAGACGCAATTAAGCCGTGAACAAGCCAAATCAATCTTCGGATATCAACCCAACTTTGAGCGTAAAAACCGCTGTTGGGTATTTAGTTCATTTTTAAAAAAAATATGACTTCCTCGCTTTGACAAAATAATTTATCTTTGCAATTCATTAAAAATGACGCAAGCAGATGTTTAATAATTTAAGTGATAAGTTAGATAAGGCATTTCATGTACTGAAAGGACATGGGAAGATTACAGAAATCAACGTAGCAGAAACGTTAAAAGAAGTTCGTAGAGCTTTGCTTGACGCGGATGTTAATTATAAGATTGCTAAGGATTTTACCTCTAGAGTAAAAACGAAAGCATTGGGTCAAGATGTATTGACCACCTTAAATCCCGGTCAGTTAATGATCAAAATTGTTAAGGATGAATTAACAGCATTAATGGGTGGGGAAACAGTTGGAATTAACTTAAGTGCTAGCCCTTCGGTAATTTTAATGTCGGGTTTACAAGGGTCAGGTAAAACAACTTTTTCTGGGAAATTAGCCAATTACCTAACTACAAAAAAATCAAAAAAAGTACTCTTAGTGGGATGTGACGTATACCGACCTGCCGCCATTAATCAGCTACGCGTAGTGGGTGAACAAATTGGTGTTGAAGTATATGCAGAAGAAGGCAATCAAAATCCCGTTGAAATTTCTCAAAACGCGATAAAACACGCCAAGGCAAATGGCAAAAACGTAGTTATAATTGATACCGCAGGGCGATTGGCCGTAGACGATGAAATGATGCGTGAAATTTCAAACATACACGCGGCGGTACAACCACAAGAAACGTTATTTGTGGTAGATTCGATGACGGGTCAAGATGCGGTAAATACAGCAAAAGCCTTTAATGATGTCTTAAATTTTGAAGGAGTTATCCTCACCAAACTAGATGGTGATACTAGAGGTGGAGCTGCACTATCTATAAAATCAGTAGTCGATAAGCCTATAAAATTTATTGGTACGGGTGAAAAAATGGAAGCGATTGATGTGTTCCACCCAGATCGTATGGCTGATCGTATCTTGGGTATGGGAGATGTAGTTTCTTTAGTAGAGCGTGCCCAAGAACAATACGATGAAGAAGAGGCTCGGAAAATACAGAAAAAAATTGCTAAAAATCAATTTGGTTTTGATGATTTCTTAAAACAAATTCAGCAAATCAAAAAGATGGGTAATATGAAAGATTTGATGGGGATGATTCCTGGTGTTGGAAAAGCGATGAAGAACATTGATATTGACGACGATGCATTCAAAGGAATTGAAGCCATTATTCACTCAATGACGCCCACTGAAAGATCTAAACCTACCTTAATTAACGCTAGTCGTAAAAAAAGAATTGCCAAAGGATCAGGAACAAGTATCCAAGAAGTTAATCAATTGATGAAGCAATTTGATCAAATGAGTAAGATGATGAAAATGATGCAAGGCGGAGGCGGTAAACGCATGATGCAAATGATGAAAGGCATGAAATAATTTAACCCTATACTAACTACTTAACCTATTTTACCAACCATGACAATTCTTGACGGCAAGGCAACTTCAAACACAATAAAAGATGAATTAACCATTGCTGTTGAGGCACGTAAAAAAGCGGGGAAAAAAATTCCGCATTTGGCTGCCGTTTTAGTAGGTAGTGACGGTGCCAGTATGACCTATGTAAACAGTAAGGTAAAAGCATGTGAACGTGTAGGTTACAAATCAACCCTAATCAATTTAGACGAAAGCACTTCTGAAGAAAAACTACTTAAAGAAATTAACGCCTTAAACAGCAATCCTGATATTGACGGTTTCATTGTTCAGTTACCGCTCCCTAAACATATTGATGAGCAAAACATACTACTCGCCGTTGATCCAAACAAAGATGTGGACGGATTTCATCCAATGAATGTTGGTAAAATGGCCCTTAACCTCCCTACCTTTTTACCGGCTACCCCGTATGGAATTCTCGAACTATTAGAACGCTATCACGTAGAGACCAGCGGGCAGCATGTGGTGGTTATTGGACGAAGTCATATTGTAGGTGAACCCATGAGCATCTTGTTAGCGCAGAAGAGACGTCAAGGCAATGCCACCGTAACCTTAACCCATAGTCGCACCAAAAATTTAAAAGAAATTACACTACAGGCGGATATCATTGTGGCGGCCTTAGGAATTCCCGAATTCTTAACCGGCGACATGGTTAAAGATGGCGTAACCATTATTGATGTAGGCATCACTCGCGTAGAAGATGCTAGTAAAAAACGAGGATATCGCTTAGCAGGTGATGTAGATTTCGCTTCCGTAAGTCCCAAAGCCTCTTTTATCACCCCGGTTCCTGGTGGCGTTGGACCGATGACGATTGCGATGTTACTTAAAAATACGCTTCAAGCCTGTGAAAACAGGGATTGAGTTAAGAAATAACGTGTGCAGCGCTTGGCTTTTTGACCCGAGTCTATACAAAGAGAGTTTTAGCTAAAGCAAACGGCCAGGGCTACAATTGCAACATACATTCGAAAAAAGCGTATTTAAATTCTAACCCAATACGTATCCTATGAAATCAATCTTAGCCATGGTATGCTGTGTGATGTGCTTTCTTTCGTGCAAGCATACGCCTACTCCACCCCCCATTCTTTCCATAGAAATTTCGCCAGCTAAAGACACGGCCTTTGTATTGCGAAATAACTTTTGGGAACCCATGGATACCTTAGCACTTCTAAAAGGAAGATTTAGAGATACACTACACCTTAAAGATGGTTTTTATTATCTCTCAACCGGCCGAAGTGATCTTTGGCTATACGTACAACAAGGGGCTGACATACAGCTCGCTTTTGATCCTCAAAACGTGTTAGAAAGTGCCACATTTACGGGCAGTCTTCGCAATGAAAACAAGTACCTACTCCTAAAAGCGAAACTCACCCAAAACATTCCTATTGAACAAAGAGCTTATAGTGAATATGCTAAACTTAATGAAAAGAACTTTATAGCACAAACGGCTTCCCTTCGAGAAAAATTCCACCATCAATTAAGCAACACACCACAATTAGACCCGCAGTTCATCTACTTGGCCAAACAGACTATTGACATAGATTTTGCTCTCCGATTAGCGCAGTACACGGCAATGAAACGGATGATTGAGCAAAATCCAGATTTCACAGTTTCTACTTCCTACCCAGATCCGTTTGAAAAAATTGATCTCAACAATCCCGAGTTGCTACAAACCTACCGCTATACCGAACTTTTGCAGCAGTATATAAGTCAAGAAATAAGTTCAAAAGAAGGAGCTGACCCTCAGCAAGATTTCTTTATCCAATACCAACAAACCTTGGCTACAGCCGACTTAGATCCGCGTATTAAAGACCGTTTAGGCTATGAAAATCACGCGGTAGGATTTACTTACACAAAAGATTTAGATAGCTATTACGCTACCTATATGGGATATGTAAGCTCAGCCAAATACAAACAAAAGTTTCAAACCGCTTATGCGGCACTGCGTATGGAAAAAGGGCAACCCTCGCCCAATTTCACGGTGATAGATGCCACTAATGTCTCTCATGTTTTAGACGATTACCTCGGAAAATACATCTATATTGACCTCTGGGCAAGTTGGTGTACACCCTGCATTGCCCAACTTCCGCATTTAAAAAAATTAGAAGAAAAATATGCCGACAAAGTAACCTTTATTAGCATTGCGTGGAACGATACCCTAGACGATTGGAAACGCATGTTAAAGACCCAAAATTTAACCGGACATCAACTGTTTGCTGAAGATAAAGATGCTAATTTCTTCACCTTCTATCAAGTATCATCAATTCCACGATTTATACTACTCGATCCGGAGGGCCTTATTCTAGAATCTAAAGCGAGACAACCATCAGACCCCAACCTCACAGTTCAGTTTGATCAGTTGCCCGATCTAGTTACCCGCAAATAGAAAAGCAGCTTCAATTGGGGCATTTTTATTATTTTAGAGGAATTAATTAAGGCACATCGGCATGTATTTCACCCACCTATGTAAGGCGTTTTTAGTACCGCGTATCCAATGGAATAAGGCGCTCAGGTTACTGTGTAGTCTATTTATTTGGTTGGTAACGTTGAGTTGTACTTCAGAAAAAAAGGCACCCAACATTCTTTTTATTATTGCTGATGACCTCACAGCCACGGCCATTTCTGCTTATGAGCAGCAGGTAAGTCAAACCCCACATATAGATCAATTGGCCTCAGAAGGGATACAGTTTACACGTGCGTACAGTCAATATCCCGTTTGCGGTCCGTCTAGAGCCTCCTTGATGTCTGGTTATTATCCCAGTGCGACCAAAACCTATGGCTATGTCAGTGGACGAAAGCCCATAGGACCTCAACGACAAATGTGGGCTCAACTTTTCAAAGACCATGGATATTATACCGCTAGGGTGAGTAAAATTTTTCACATGGGCGTTCCTATTGACATTGAAACAGGTTCTAATGGCCAAGATGATGAAGCAACGTGGACGGAGCGATTTAATAGTCAAGGACCGGAATGGAAAGCCGAAGGTGAGGCCGAATTGGTTCAAGGAAATCCAGATGGCCGCATTGAACGCAAGGGGGGTAATGTGATGACTATCGTAAAAGCAACAGGAGGGGATGTCATCCATTCCGACGGTAAAACAGCTGAAAAAGCCATAGAACTACTCGCAAAACACAAAAACGATCCGTTCTTCTTAGCCGTAGGATTTGTACGACCGCATGTGCCTTTTGTGGCACCATCGGCTTATTTTGACCCCTATCCTCCTACCTCAATTAATTTACCAACAAAGGTGAAGAATGATTGGGATGACATCCCTAAACGAGGAATAAACTATGTTACAAGCGTTAATGGTCAAATGTCACTTGTACAACAACAAAAGGCAATTAGTGGATATTATGCCGCCGTAAATTATATGGATACCCAGGTAGGAAAGGTATTAAATGCCTTAAAACAAGAGGGATTAGAAGATAATACCATTGTCATTTTCACATCAGATCACGGTTTTCACTTAGGCGAACACGATTTTTGGATGAAGGTTAGTTTGCACGAAGAATCAGTAAGAGTTCCTTTAATTATAAAAGTTCCAGGAAACAAACCAGCCATTTCGACCAGCTTAGTTGAATTGATTGATCTCTACCCAACCATAGCGGAACTTGCGGGATTATCAGTGTCGCCGCATATACAAGGAAAAAGCCTCGTACAAACACTCCATGACCCTACGTTTAAAGTACGGGATACCGCATTTAGCGTGAGTTTGGGGGGAAAGGCCTTCTTACTGCGTACCGCCAATTGGGCGTATATTCAATATGCTGAGGATGCAAGTTCCGGTCAAGAATTGTACGATATGACGCAAGACCCTAAGCAATTTCACAACCTTGCGATAGACCCAGCCTACGCATTAACAGTGGCTCAATTTAAAGCTGCCTTATCAAAAAAATTGCGCGACGTTAGAACCAATGATTTAAATCTTGATTATCCGTAAATACCATCCCTACATCCCTTTGTCAATTAATTTAACTGAACTGATCCTTGTATTTTGACCTATCAATTCGCTTAATAGTTCGCGTTATTTTAATTATATTACTTATTTTAGTGCCCTTCAAGGACTTAGACCTGTTGGACTTCGCTTCTTGCTAAAAATAAATTTCATGAAAAAGAAGATACGTTTAACACTGCTATTACTAGCGCTGGTAACGCTGGGCATTGCTGCCAAAAAAAATCAGGCGCATCAGGAAAAACGCGTACAGCTAGAAATGGTTACAGACAAAGGCACCTTAGCAATTGAATTGTACAACGAAACACCTCTACACAGAGATAATTTTGTAAAACTAGTAAAGGAAGGTTTTTTTGATGGCATCTTATTTCACCGCGTAATCAAAGACTTTATGGCACAAGCTGGTGACCCAGAAAGTAAAGGTGCGAGTAAACATAAAACCTTAGGAGAAGGAGAAGTTCCGTATAAAATAGACGCTGAGTTTAGTCCCAGCTTATTTCATAAAAAAGGTGCCTTAGGGGCAGCTAGAGATGGTAATCCAGAGCGCGCTTCGAGTGGGAGCCAGTTTTATATCGTTCAAGGAAAAGTGCAAAACGACAGTTTATTAACCGTAGCTGAAGGAAGGATTAACAACTGGTTAGCCTCCTATTACGCCACAAAAGACAAGGCAAATGAAGCGCTAGTCACGGCGCTACAACGGGCATCAAAAAATAAAGATCGTGAATTAGCTACAAAATTAGGAGACAGTTTAACGCAAATGGGGAAGTTAAATCCCAAGTATACCCCATATACGATTCCTGCCGCGCATCGTGCATGGTATAAAACGAAAGGAGGCACACCTCATTTAGATCAAAATTACACGGTATTTGGTGAAGTTGTTTCAGGATTATCTGTCATTGATTCTATCACGAGGGTTCCAACTTCAACTTCAGATCGCCCGGTAAAAGACCTCCGAATAATTTCGGTGAAGATTGTTGATTAAGCCTTTAAAACAGGGTTAAATCCTTAAAATTATTTTGAAATTATTTTCCTACATTAGTGCCCCCTATCGCAGAACCAATTGTACATGAAAATTTTAGTACCCCTTTTAGTATTCCTTTTGTCAACGCAAGTCTTTTGCCAGCAAAAACTTTTCGGTAAATATTGTTCTGAATCTTTTGGAGATTCAGATGTAGTCTGCATGGAATTTAAAGAAAATTATCAATTTGACTATGTCATCACAGGCCCTATGGGCATTAAAGCCCGCGGAAGTGGTGAGTTTGAACTTCACAATCAGCGATTGAAATTAGTTTTTGCTAATAAAAAACAACGCATAGAAAGTAGTGTAACCAAAACTGATAGCGAATCTAAATATCCTCGAGACATTAAATTAACCTTTGAAATTAAAGACGATTTAGGAAACCCCTTAGCGGCAAGTGTGCATCGTATTGACGATGCTATTGACTATTTGACGGAAGATTCAAACACTGTATGGGTTAAAAAAGATACCCCAATTGCCTACTATAAGGTTCAATTCATTGGGTATGAACCCATAGAATTTCCGTTAGCACATCATTTTGATCAAGAAATAAAGGTAACGCTGGTTCCTATCCAACCTAAGTTAATCTCGAATGAGGTGATGGTTTTTATGCTGCGTAATATTACTGACGAAGGCTTTTCTACCGGCAACAATTTATGGGATCATTATCGAAAAGTTACCGTAGACTAGCGCGCGTACAACACCTTGTCATTTTTTGTGTCCTTACTTCGCAAATAACATCTTTATATCCCTAAAAGACTTAAATTCTAAGGCATTTCCACTAGGATCGTTAAAAAACATGGTGGCTTGCTCACCAGGCTCACCTTCAAAACGGGTATATGGCTCAATAATAAACGCAATCCCGGCTTCTTTTATTTTTGAAGACAAGGCTTGAAAATCATTCCATGGTAATACCACTCCAAAATGAGGTACAGGTACTGCCTTCCCATCTACAGGATTGCTAATTGGAAGGCTGTTATCAATTTCTTTTAAATGAATGACCAATTGATGTCCATAAAAATCAAAATCGACCCAATGGTCACTGCTTCGACCTTCTTGGCAACCGATAATATCGCGGTAAAAGATGCGAGCTTCTTCTAATTGAGTGACAGGAATTGCGAGGTGAAAAGGTGGGATTGACATAGGCTATTTTTTAAAAATTTGGTATGGACTAGAGCGGTCAGCGCATCGAGACATTCTAGCCCACCTTGGTTCGTATATTTAGCAGGATAAAAGTAGTGAAAACCTTGATATTTATGTTAAATTTGCGCATTATTTTACGACCATGACACAGTTCCAAACACGATTAGAAAAGGCTACCACAGAAGCTATTCAACAGCGCTACCAACAAGAGCTTACATCCTTTGAATTTCAGGCCACTCGCAAAGATTTTGAAGGAGATATCACCTTAGTTATATTTCCGTTATTACGGACCATTAAAGGGAATCCTGTAGTTATTGGTGAAGAGATAGGTACCTATTTGCAAACGCATGTAGCTGAAATTACCAGCTACAATGTGGTCAAAGGATTTTTAAATCTTTCGTTTAGTGATACACATTTCCTCAATGAATTTTATCACATTTATCCACAAAAACACTATGGTTTTGTTGCGCCGTCAGCAGCACGTGGAGCCGTAATGGTAGAGTATTCTTCTCCTAACACGAACAAGCCCCTTCATTTAGGGCACATACGAAATAATATTTTAGGCTATGCTGTTGCCAACATAGAAGCCGCTGCGGGGAGAAAGGTATATAAAACACAGATTATCAATGACCGTGGAATTCATATTTGTAAGAGCATGCTGGCATGGCAACGCTTTGGCAAGGGTGAAACCCCTGCTTCTACCGGATTAAAGGGGGATAAGTTGGTGGGAAATTACTATGTAAAATTTGACCAAGAATACAAAAAAGAAATCGCCGCTTTGATGGCTGAAGGGCAATCAGAAAAAGAAGCCAAAACAAATGCGCCTATCTTACTCGACGCACAAGAAATGCTGCGTAAATGGGAAGCCGGAGACACTGAAACCGTGGCATTATGGAAAATGATGAATCAATGGGTTTACGATGGGTTTGAAGCCTCATATAAGGCGTTAGGCGTTGATTTTGATATTAATTATTACGAAAGCGACACCTATTTACTAGGTAAAAACATTGTTGAAGAAGGCTTGTCAAAGGGGGTGTTTTTTAAGAAAGAAGACGGTTCGGTATGGATTGATTTAAGTGCAGAGGGTTTAGATGAAAAAATTGTATTACGCGCCGATGGAACTTCCGTTTATATGACCCAAGATATTGGTACAGCCATTCAGCGAATTAAAGATTATCCTGACGTTAATGGCTTGGTGTATACGGTAGGAAATGAGCAAGATTATCACTTTAAAGTGCTGTTTTTAATTCTTAAAAAACTTGGCTACGAATGGGCTGACCATCTGTATCACCTCAGTTATGGCATGGTTGAACTTCCTTCAGGAAAAATGAAATCACGAGAAGGAACGGTGGTAGATGCCGATGATTTATTAATTGAAATGACGGCAACTGCAAAATCAATTTCAGAAGAATTAGGAAAATTAGAGGGATATTCTGAAGTACAAAAAGAAGCCTTGTATAAAACCATTGGTTTGGGTGCATTAAAGTACCATATTCTAAAGGTGGACCCTAAAAAAGCGATTTTATTTGACCCTGAGTCGTCTATTGAATTTAATGGAAATACAGGACCCTTTATTCAATATACCTATGCTAGAATTCAATCGGTGTTACGAAAATCAAAATTTACCAATGCCAGTGAACCCGTAAAAATTGCACTTGATGCAAAAGAGAAGGCGGTGTTAAAACAATTGAGTTCCTATCCAGCAACCATCCAACTAGCCGCAGCACAATATAGTCCGGCTATCATTGCTAATTACCTGTACGATTTAGTAAAAGAATACAATTCATTTTATCAGACAGTCCCCATTATCGCCACGGAAAACGAGCAAGAAAAAACCTTTCGGTTGCAATTGTCTTATAAAGTCGCAACCGTCATTGCATCAGCATGTGGTTTATTGGGAATTGAGGTACCAGCGCGTATGTAATTGTTTTACCAAAGAACTAGGCAAGGGCCTTATAGCGCGTAAGAACAAGAGGGCTTAGGGAGTTGAAGGTTCATGTAATACTTGGTGTAATTGCAAAAGCAAGGTTCTATCATCGCCACTGAGTTGCCAAAACATAATCGCACCCAACCCTTGAGTTTTACTGTAATTAACCTTATAGACTATTTGATTTAGGATTTTCATAGCGCACAAATTCTTTCCGTTTTTCATTCCACAAGCACCCGTGGCAATTGTCAAGAGATAACGCTTGGATTCAATGGCTTCAAGATTTTCACAAATCCGTGCTACGCGTAGGGTGAAATTAATTTTATTATTCTCTAAATACATTATTGTCTCCCTTTAAGCCCGGGTATTCCCAGTCTAAATCAATTCCGTCTAATCGGTGTTTTAGCCTGAAACTCACAGCACGCTGTGCAAATACCTCTATGTACTTAAAGCGCAATGCAGCATCAAAAAAATGCGTAGACCATGCCCCCCCTAGAGAAATGAGAATTTTCACCTGCAGATTGACCTTTTTAAGGCCACAATTTTGCGTAAAGTCATACTATCCTTTAAATTCCTTCTCCCCCCTTCCCATTACTAATAGTAGCAAAGGCATAATTAATACGCGTGACGTTGTTGAACTATAAATTTTGATCTTCCCAGACATGGGTTCCAACCATGGATATAGGCAATTATTTTTTTAGCGGTCTTTTTGTCGTCACTGTTGGTGCCGTTGCTGCGGATCCACACGATAACAGTAGACCTAACCATAACCACCAACTGCCCATGAAAACCTGCGGGAGTAATTTTAGTCGTTCCAGGGTACTTTAGGCGACTTATAATAATTTATTTTTTTAGCATCGAGGCGCGCTTGTTGCTTTGCCAATCGCCCTTTGTAAACTTCCCAATTTCTTTGTGACGTAGGGGTCCATCCAATCTCAGCTAAGCCCATTAAACGAGGAAAGGCAAGAAATTCTACCTCATCTATGGTACTTACAGTTTCGCTCCACAGTGGGGCTTCAATACCAATAATATGTGCTTGACCAACCCCCTCTGCGTAGTCTTCTAAATTCCATGTATACCCCTGATCTACTTCAATATAAGCCGCCCAATTTAAACCTGTTTTTGTAAGACTATCATATTTCATATCTACGTAGGCCCGTTTAGCGGGTGACATCAGTACTTTTGCACCCTTTTCTATCCCGCGAACCGCATTTTCGGCCTTAGACCAAAATTGAACCACTACCGAATCATCTAAATCTGCATGCGCTATTTCATCCCATCCAATAACCTGCTTATCGTATTTTTTTACAATGCCTTGTACCCTATTGATAAAGGGAATATACTCCTTCAACGGAGTAACATGGCTCTCGTCTCCACCAATGTGAAAATAAGGCCCAGGGGTTAAGGCAGAGATTTCACGTACAACATCATCAATAAAGGTGTAGGTAATTTCTTTATCGGTGCAAAGCGTACTAAACCCTACTCGCATTCCGGTATATAATTCTGTAGCTTTTCCATCACAATTGAGTTCTGGATAACTAGCCAAGGCTGCATTGGTATGACCTGGCATATCAATTTCTGGCACGATGGTAATAAATTGCTGCTGTGCATACGCTACAATCTCTTTGTAGTCTTCTTGGGTATAAAACCCACCTTCTCCACCCCCAACTTCGGTACTCCCACCATGGGTGGTTAGGTTTGGCCACGATTTTATTTCAATGCGCCAACCTTGATCATCAGAGAGGTGTAAATGCAAGGTATTCATTTTATAGGCCGCAATGAGATCAATATAACGCTTAACCTCATCTACGGTAAAGAAATGTCTTGCCACATCGAGCATTGCACCACGATAAGCATACGTCGGTTGGTCTATAATTTGACCACTGGCCACATACACTGTATCCGTTGTAACTTGTGCAGCCTCAAAATGAGCAGGAAGTAATTGACGTAAGGTTTGAATGCCATAAAAAAGACCTGCTTGATCTTTAGCGCTCAATGCTATTGCTTGTGGTGTTATAGAGAGTGCATAGCCTTCTTGAACCGTAACACTATCTACTAGCGCTAAGTGAATGCTATTACGCATCGCAGTGGAGGCAGGTTTAGTTTTAAATTCAAATCCAGTACCCTTCCGTAAAAAGTCCGCCATTTCATTAGCCAAAGTCGCCAAAGAATCTTGTTGGTAGCTAATTGTTGTGTTGGCATCTAAGGCAAATGAGCTACCCGTAGCCTGAAGCGTTTGCGGTAAAGGAATTAAGGCTTCTTGCGCTAAATCCTTAGGAACCGCAGGTCGTTCTTTTTCACAGCTTAAGATAAAAAGACTGAGTACACACCAAAGTGCATAGATTGAACGTTGAGAAGATTTTACTAGAGTCATAGGTGTATTAGTTAAAGTGAAGTTCATTTAAAGCAAGCGTGTATTCAATACGTTGATTATCGTGAATGTCCCAAATCTCCATTTGAATGCTTGGAACGCTTTGATTCCAATCAACAGAAATCAACCCAAAGTGATTGTCCATAATCGGACCTTCTATTCGATTTTTATTAGGCGTGGCAAAATGCCAGGTAGACGACAATCCGCTTGAGGTAAAGTCATAAAGTGGATAGGTATTTTTGGGCGTAATTTTAGACAACTCGGCATAGTGTACATCACCGCTAATGAAAAGTACTCCGTTTGCCTTGGTTTCCGCAATGAGATCAATCATCCGTTGTTGTTCAGACGGAAAATTAGCCCACGCTTCATAGCCATTATATTCAATACCAAATTGGGTTCCCGTACCGATGAGCCTTAGGTCTGCGGGTTTAATCAATTCTTTCTTTAACCACGCCCATTGCTGTTCACCTAGCAAGGTAGAATCGGCTGTTTGATGTGGAGCATAGTCTAGCGAATAAAAATAACGTCTATCTTCATCAAATTCTCCTTCGTACGTTTTAATATCATCCCTAAAAGTCCGACCGTCTAACAAGATAATTTGAAGCACTTTATCTCCAATTTTCTTATATGAAGAGGTGTAAATGCCTTCATGTTTTCTTCGCTCACTATCGATGGGTTCTTTAAAAAAATCTAAAAATAGTTCTTTCGAAGCCGCCTTAAACGGATAATGTCTTCCCATGTCATTCCATCCGTAATCATGGTCATCCCACGTGGCTAAAATTTCAGTATGCTGTTGTAAATTTTGAAATGAAGGTTTTGCGGCCAGCATGGCGTATTTTGCCTTTAGCTCTTCCATATCTTTAGTATCTCCATAAATATTATCCCCCAAAAAAATAAAATAATCTGGCTGGTGACGTACTACATTATTAAAGATGAGTAGGGAGTCCGTTTCATGCCCACAAGAACCAAAGGCAATTTTAGTTACAGGGTAAATAGAACTGGTTTCTTGGGTCGTATTTGATTCTTTACAGGAAAAAATCAAGCCCATTAGTACAGTGAATAACGCTACTTTTTTCATTTGAAATTTTTAATAATTTGTAGGGGCTCAACCGCAGGGCAACACCTCCTGCCCTACCCAGCAACATGCTGGCTCACCCCCCTTTTATTCGTAATTTTTATACAGCGCTTCACCTAATACTTTCCAGTGTTCATCCGTCATACGCCCAGGAGTAAACAAGCAAATCCCCGTAGCTCCATTGCGCATTGAAGTTTCAATGGCTTCGGCAAGTTCTTCAGGAATCAAGCCGTGATTTTCGGGATCCGGCTGACTCGCTTTTGACGCTGGATCGGGACAAATAAAAAGTCCACTATAGATAGGTTTCTCACCCTTTACCGCAGCCACTTCTTCTTTAACCATCTCACCTACCCAGGCTGCATCTTCCAAATAAAAGTCATTATAATTCATCGGGAAATAGGCATCTAAATTCCACCTATTCCATTCTTGTCGTACTAATTTTTTAGAAATGGATGGGCCTGGAAAAACAGCGGCATTAATTTTTTTCTGTTTACTGTGTACTACCTTGGCAAGTCGATTTACCATTGCTGTAATTAAATCGTAGCGAAACTGAACCCACGCTGTATTAAGGGAAGGATCTTCTACGGTTTTAATATCTATACCCGACTTATCCTTAAAATCTGCCACACATTTATCGCAATAGCAGTAATCGTATTTAGGATACTCTTTATCCATGGTCAATCCGTATTTATCCCATAAGCCTCTAGCGAGAATCACATCCGGAAAACGAATATAATCTAAATGAATTCCGTCTACCTCTTCTACCTCTGCCACCTTGGCATATAAGGCTGAAAGATATTCCTGAACTTCAGTTTTATTAGGACATAGAAACTTGTAGTGATCAACATAAACGGGCTTATCAAAGGCAGAATCTCCCTCTCCATTAATAGCGTACCAGGTTGAATCAATGTTAGGATTTGGATGTTGTACCATGGTGGGAATCCATGTATGGAACTCCATTCCTGCTTCTTTAACAATTTTTCCTACGCGCGCATAGGTTGCAGGGTCATGTCCCCCGTTATACATAATACCATCTACACCTCTCATTTTTAAGGTATCAAACTTACCGATTAGCATCTCATCTGTAGCATCTCCAGGGCCACCCATCCATACAAATAAGGGGATTTTTTGATGCTCTGTACAAGCAGATAAACTTATTAAGAGTACGAGGGCAAACAACATTTTTTTCATAATGAGCAAGGTATAATGATGAATAGTTTAATATTGAAAAATAAAGGTATTAAAAAATTGGTAGTCATTCTGAGAAATTCGACCATTGACATGTATTGTAGGATGATGGTTAGGTCAAACCTTTCTAATCAAAACCTACAACAGGCAAACAAGCGTTTAAAAACGCAACCCTTGGTTCGCTTATGCATCCATTTTAAAAGGCACACGATGAGACTTCATTTTTTTTTCACGGCAATGATGACGCTATTGTTAGGTTGCGCTCCTGACGACGTTGCCTTAGCTCCAGAACTACAAGGAACCTGGAAATTAGAAGCCATGTATATGGATCCTGGGGATGGATCTGGCGCGTATATGCCTGTTGATAGCGATAGAACCCTTGATGTTAAAGCGAGTGGAGAAGTTAAATCGAATGGAGATCTATGTCGTATGTCAACAGAAAGCAATGGTACAACAACAGGAGTTTTATCTACTTCAACCCAACAACTTGAAATTTCGCAATGTCAATCTAGCTTTCCCATTAGGTATGCATTAATTAACGATTACCTATACCTATACTATCCTTGTATTGAAGGATGTGGCATGCGTTTTGTGAAGATAGCTTCCTAGATTTATTTATTTTTTTTGTACATTATACCAAATTACATCCGGATGAAATGTAGCTTATTTTTCCTTTTTCTTTACACCGCGTTCAGTTTCGCTCAAGGCACGGCAAGCACACCACAAACTGCCAAGAAAACAACCATTACCTTTTATGCAACCGATTCTGTTCCAGTTACTGCAGACACCTATTTTCTTGCTAATAAATCGCCCATGATTTTACTTTGTCATCAGGCGGGATATAGTCGTGGAGAATATCTAGAGACCGCACGTAAATTAAATGCGCTCGGATTTTCATGTATGGCTATTGATCAGCGCTCAGGCAAAGAAGTGAATGGGGTAAAAAACGAAACTGCAGCGTATGCGGTAAAGCACGGTTATAATGTTGGCTATGCCGGAGCAAAAAGAGATATCGACGCAGCCATTGACTATTTGTATACACGAGAGCAGGCTCCTATTATTTTAGTAGGAAGTTCCTATTCTGCTTCCTTAAGTTTATGGATAGCAGCGGTGAACAACAAGGTAAAAGCGGTAGCAGCCTTTAGCCCTGGTGAATATTTGAGCAAAATAGATGTTTCTTTAACCATACAACCAATAGCAATTCCTGCGTTTGTCACATCCTCAAAGCGTGAAAGTGGTCCGGTAACAAAATTACTCCGCCATACCAATCCCGACTATGTGCAACAGTATATTCCTAGCAAAAAAGGAATTCATGGATCACGTGCTCTTTGGGAGACTACCGAAGGGGTCGAAGGGTATTGGAAGGCTTTCACGGCGTTTTTGGAAGCGGTGAAATAGTGTGTTATTCAGTGCTTACAACAAATTACATCCTAAATGATAAATGCAGGTTCGCACCAGTATTGAGAAAATTTTCGACTTAACAATAAACTAGGTTAAAAAGATTACAGGATCAATTTCCCACGAAATCCCCTCCCAGCATAATACGATTGTGCCCCATTGTGATACACAAAGACGCGTCCGAACCTAAAATCACCAAAAATTGAGCCACCCAATGCTCTTATGGATGGTGGAGTTAACAACCAACTAGATGTCTTTGTATCAAACGTACCAAACGATTGTAGCGCTCGGTATTCACTTTCGGTTAAGATGGTAATTCCCCACGCCTCTGCCAAATCCATGGCATTAGTTTTAGGTTTGTGCGCTTTTCTAGACTCCAATCCCTCGCGGTCATAACAACAACTTCGTCGTCCTGCGGGGCTTTCCAATGTACAATCAACAAAGGTCAATTCGCTTGTCGTGTTGACAACAACAACATCGGGTTCCCCACCAGAATTTTCCATTTCATGCAGCGACCATAGTTTTGCTGGTTGAGTCACAAGTCTATCGTGAATCTCACTCCAAGTCACCCCTTCATGTCTGTTCATATTGGTTTTAAACCGTTTTTCCAAGACGTGAAGTAAGGCTTGACGTTCTGCTATTGTTAATTGGTTTATGTATTTCATTTTGGGTAGTTTGGGGTATTTAAAGTAGCAATCAAAATTTAAAATCTTCAATCAACATTCAACATTCAACAATCGACAATCAACAATCCTCAATCTATCAACTCCACAATCCGTTCTAATGCCATCCCTCTAGAGCCTTTAATCAAGATACACATATCATTTGTAAGGGATTCTCTATTAAATTCATCGGCAAAATGCTTAAAATTTTTATATTTCAATAGCGTGTTATTCCCTTGTGTATTATAAAAATTTTCGCCAATTAATACAGCTTGATCAAGAGGCATGGCCGCCACTTGATTGGCAATTTCTTGATGTTCTTGTGCAGCAGTTGCTCCTAATTCAAACATATCGCCCAGCATCACCACCTTTACCGAATCACTTAATTGGTTGAAATTTTCTAACGCGGCTTTCATGCTTGATGGGTTAGCATTATAAGCGTCGAGTATAATTTTAATTCCTCCTTTGTGAAGAATTTGAGATCGGTTATTTGTGGGCAAATACCCTTCAATAGCCTCCTTTATGTGTGATACTTCCACCTTAAAATAATCGCCAAAAGCAATTGCGGCAGCGATGTTATTAAAATTATAAGCTCCAATTAATTGACTGGTGATTTGTTGCTCTTTATAAACCACTACTACTAGAGGATCAGCGCTGTGTAGCGAGATTGAAATAGGTTTTTGAGGCCCAAACACCACTTGGTTCAACTTTTGGGCTTGTCTAACTTGCTCGATATCACTACCATTTACAAACACCTTTTTGTGTTGATTCTTTAAATAACGATAGAGTTCTGTTTTTGCTTTAATTACCCCTTCTAACGACTTAAACCCTTCTAAATGGGCCTTCCCAAAATTAGTGATATAGCCATAATCTGGTTGAGCAATTTCGCACAGGGCTGCAATTTCACCCGGATGATTCGCTCCCATTTCTACAATCCCAATTTCGGTATCGGGTGTCATGGCTAATAAGGTTAACGGAACCCCTATATGATTATTGAGATTGCCTAGGGTTGCCGATGTTTTATACTGACGTGAAAGCACAGATTGAATCAATTCTTTCGTTGTGGTTTTACCATTGCTTCCGGTTAGACCAATAATTGGAATTTTTAAGGTTTGTCTGTGATAGGCTGCCAATTCTTGTAAGGTTGTTAAAACATCTTGTACCAGTACGGTCTTCCCTTTTACGGCATAGGCTTCTTCATCTATTACTGCCAAACTAGCCCCTTGATCAAGGGCCTTTTGGGCAAAGCTATTGCCATTGAAATTATCCCCCTTAAGGGCAAAAAACAAGGCGCCAGGAAGTATTTTTCTCGTATCTGTTGAAACCGTATAGTTATCAGCATAGGCATTGTAAAGTGCTTCTATATTCATGGTCTAAAGCTAAAAAAAAACTCAATACAGATGTATTGAGTTTTTAAATTTTATTCTATTCAGATTAACGAGCTGGTTCTTTCCGTCTACGCTTATACGTCATCGCTCCTAGCTTATCCGTTGCGCATCTAAATCCGATATAATTGGTGGCCATATATTGTGGCAAATATCTTCGTTGTGCTGGATCTAACCAATACTCTCTATCTCTCCATGATCCGCCTTTAAAAACACGCGCTTCATCACTAATTAGCGTATTTCTTTTCTTGGTATCGTATTGTTGGATAATCAACCCACTCTCACCAATTTGTCGTGGTGTTTGTGGAGAATTATACATTCTTGGTTTAACTTCACCATCTTCTTCACTTTGACGGTAATATTTAGTCGATGCTAAATCACCATCTCCAATCGCAATATTATCAGCCTTCTCATAATTAGGTCTCATAAAGGCATCACTTTTGGTGATTGGTACATATTTAATACTTCCTGGTAAGTCTCTAGGTACAATTTTACCATTCTCTAAGGTATCAAATTCAATGCTGTTATAATCAACAACTACTACTTTTCCTTCCTCATCAATTAATGGCTTTTTAAATACGTTACCTCTAAAGTAGTTAAAGTCATTGGCATCATTGTCAATTATTGGACGGTAAACATCAGCTACCCATTCGGCAACGTTACCAGACATGTCATATAGTCCAAAGGCATTTGGATCATAAGATCTTACCTTAATGGTGATATCTGCTCCGTCATTAGACCATCCAGCTAAACCACTATAGTCTCCTTTACCTTGTTTAAAGTTGGCACGTTGGTCACCTCGGCTTCTTCTTGAATCATCACGAGTATAACGACCGTTCCATGAATATTTTTTTCGCCCTCTAATGGTATTGTATTCTCTGTTCTCAATTAACGCTTTGGCTGCATATTCCCATTCTGCTTCAGTAGGTAATCTAAAACGCTGTGTTAATAGCCCATCAGACGTTTTTACATGTCTTCCTGTAAACCCTTGAGATTCTTGATTCTTACTATTTTTTTTCGCTGCTCTTCTCGATTTTCTATCACCACCATCATCTGTTGCATCAGCAGCAGCTACAGCTTCAGCAGCTTTTCTGTCTTTTTTGCTAACTTTTTTATCTTTTTGTTGTGGTACTGGTAAGCCACGACCATAAATACTTTCGTCACCATCAAATAATAAATTTGGATTTGCAAGATAGGTTCCTGTATCAAATCTATTCTTACCTTCTACCGTTACAGAATCCATATCAAAAAGCGAGTTTAACACGCCTTTATCCATTAAGATTTTCTCGTTTACACGGTCTGTTCTCCATTTACAATAGTCGGTTGCTTGATTCCAAGAAACTCCAACCACAGGATAATCAGCATACGATGGATGACGTAAATATGACTCAGATAAAAGCTCATTAAAGCCTAAGGCATCTCTCCAAACTAAGGTGTCTGGTAAGGCACTCTGATAAATTTTTCTATAATTATCATCTGAAGGTGGATATACCTTTTCTAGATAAGACAAATAGAATAAATACTCTAAATTAGTCACCTCAGCTTCATCCATATAAAATGAACGTACTTGTTGTTGTGTAGGTGTTGTATTCCAATCAAACAATACATCATCCTGTACACTACCCATGGTAAATGTACCTCCTTCAATCAATACCATTCCTGGTGGTGTTTTTTGACCACCATAATTTGTGTTGGTAGTAAATCCTCCATAGGTCGGATCATTAAATTTCCAACCAGTAAGTTCTGAATGTGTTCTTCCTTTTTTACCACAACTCGCTAAAGTTGCAGAAACTAGAACAGCTAACAGAATTTTGTTTCCAATAGACCTTCTCATATTTATTGCTTAATTTATTATTTTTAGGGTTGATAGTTTCCTATTCAATTTGGCACAAATGCCTATTAATGCTTGTATAACGATAGTTTTATTTCTTTATTATACGAATGTTCATAATTTATTAAAATAAGTATGATTAACTTTGCGTTCTCAATTCAGTTATGCATTTAAAAAGGAAAATTGTAACACTCTGCTTGGTACTTCTATTTGGAGGGGTAAGCGTATACGCACAGCAAAAGACCACAAGTTCTAGTGTTAAAAACTCGGTCTTAGCACAAGGCACCTGGGTTAAATTTGCCATAGACACAACAGGAGTCTTTAAAATAGATCGTACTTTTTTACGTGATTTAGGAATTGATGTGAATGCTATTGACCCTCGCTCTATTCGAATTTACGGAAATGGTGGAGCGCTCTTACCTCAACTTAATAATGATGTGCGCTATGACGGCTTACAAGAAAATGCTATTTATATCGCAGGAGAGGATGATGGATCTTTTGACGCGAACGACTATATTTTATTTTATGGCACTGGACCACACCAATGGAAAGTTCAGCCTTCACAACCAAGCTTAAGTAGGCATGAAACTAATATTTATAGTGATTTGGCCTATTATTTTTTAACTGTAGATACTGGGGCTGGACTTCGCATTACCAATCACGTTGATCTTGGTATCCCCGCAAGTGAAACAGTCACAACATATAATGACCTGCATGTATTTGAAGAAGATAACACCAATTTATTTGCAAATGGGCAACAATGGTTTGGTGCTGACCTTAGTTTTGTAAATACAACCAGCGCTTCGTTTAATTTGCCAAACATTGACAATTCTACTCCTATATATATACGTGTGCGAGGCGTTACTGTCTCGTCTACTCCTTCCACTATGGAAGTACACGTTAATGGAGCATACTTAATGACTATTAATTTTCCAGCGCTGCCTTCAAATAGTGGAAATCTCACCTTAGCCATTCCGCAAGAAGCTATCCAATCAAAGCTGATGAATACGGGTGAAATTACGGTAAGTGTAAGCTATAATAATAATGGCAATCCTTCGGCAAAAGCGTATTTAGATTATATTGAAGTGATTGCTGAACGAAAACTGATTGCCGACAATACACAATTTGCCTTTACTAATTTTGAAACCGCCTCCATGAATGCAAGTACATTACTTGACTATCAAATTCAGTCGGCCAACCTCAATTCAACGGTGTGGGATGTTACAAACCCACTGCAACCGGTAGCGGTAGACCATCAAATTACAGGTACAACGCTTTCCTTTAACGCGACAGCCGGAAATTTAAAAAAGTATCATTTTATTGATTCTAATGATTATTATCGCCCAATTAAACTGGAAAACGCAACGGTTGTGAATCAAAATCTTCATGCCTTACAAGACCTTGACTATATCATTGTGACTCGTGATTATTTAAAAGCCGAAGCTGAGCGTATTGCGGCCTATCACAGAACACAGAACGGTTTAAGCGTTCAAGTTATTGAATTAACACAAATTTACAACGAATTTAGCTCAGGAAGTCCAGACCTCACAGCTATTAGAGATTTTGTAAGGCATCTTTATACCAATGCCTCTGATGCGTCTACGCGTATAAAATACCTTTGTCTTTTTGGGGACGCATCGTATGATTTTAAGGATCGTATTAAGGACAATAACAATATAGTGCCTGCATTTCAATCGGTTGAAAGTTTCGATTTAGCTCGTTCGTATGTCACGGATGATTACTACGGTATGATGGATGATAATGAAGGCCTTTTAGGCAGCAATGATCATCAAGATGTGGCGACTGGTCGATTTCCTGTAACTACAAGTGCTGAAGCCAAGTTGGCCGTAGATAAAACCTTACGGTATTATGCTACAACATCCTTTGGCGATTGGCGAAATAATATTACGGTGGTGGCTGATGATCCTGATGTATCGAGTGAATTTGTATTACAGCAAACGGTTGAACGTTTAGCTGATACTATCGCAAAGCAAAAGCCAATCTTTAATTTAACCAAGGTGTATGCAGATGCGTTTGTACAAGAATCTTCTGCGGGAGGTGAGCGCTATCCTGATGTAAATGAAGCTATTAATAATGCGGTTGAAGGGGGAACATTAATTGTTAATTATTTTGGCCATGGCGGTGAAGATGGCTGGGCTAATGAACGCATTTTGGAGGTGCCACAAATAGATGCGTGGAACAACGAAAACACCCTTCCCTTATTTATCACCGTAACCTGTGAGTTTTCACGATTTGATAATCCCTTACGACCTACTGCAGGAGAATTTGTGTTTTTAAACCCTCGAGGAGGATCAACCAGTATGATTACCACTACACGTGAAATATTTATCAGTGTGGGGCAACGATTCAACGAAATCTTATTTAAAAAGCTGTTAGGGTATAACGGTGAAGACTTTACCATTGCAGAAGCCTTAATGGAAATGAAAAATGACGATGATGCCCCCAATACGAGTCAACGATTATTTGTATTTTACTTAGGTGATCCTGCCATGAAATTAGCGCAGGCAGCGCCTAATATTCGCTTAACCAAAATCAATGGAGCCGACATAAACCAAGCTACTGACAGTTTAAAAGCCTTATCAAATATTACCTTAGAAGGGGTCATTACCGATCAAGATGGCGTACCATTACCTACTTTTAATGGAGAATTATCTGCTACTATTTTTGACAAGGCCATAGATAGGGTAACTTTAGACAATAATAATTTTGGTAATACCATGACCTTTGATGCGATTGAAAGTAAGATTTTTAAAGGACGTGCAAGTGTTACCAATGGAAACTTTTCATTGAATTTTATTGTCCCTAAAGACATTAGAATAGCCTATGGGAAAGCAAAAATTAGCTTTTATGCAGACAACAAACAAATAGACAAGGCAGGTGTAAATCTGGACATCACTGTGGGTGGGATCAATGAAAATGCTCCTGAAGATACGGAAGGTCCGAAGATCCAATTATTTATGGATGATGAGAGTTTTGTTGATGGGGGAAATACAAGTGAATCACCTCATTTCATTGCCAATTTAGAGGACGCTAGCGGATTAAACACATCAATTACCGCTGTAGACCATGATATGGTGGCTATTTTAGATGGAAATCAGGCCAATCCATATATCTTAAACGACTTCTATGAAACTGATTTAGATGACTTTACTAAAGGCACCTTAAAGTTTCCGTTTCGGAATTTGGCCCCTGGGCCACATCGCATTGATTTTAAATGTTGGGATACGTACAATAATTCGTCAGAAGCTACGTTAAATTTTGTTGTAGTCGATAACCGAGATTTGGTCTTGAGCAATGTGCTTAATTATCCCAATCCATTTATTAATTATACGGAGTTTTGGTTTAATCACAATAAGCCTAATGAACCGTTAGAAGTCGTTGTTCAAATCTTCACGATTAGTGGAAAATTGGTTAAAACGATTTCTCAAACTGTTCAATCGGAAAATTTATCTCGATCAGTAACATGGGATGGTTTAGATGACTTCGGTAACAAAATTGGAAAAGGGGTTTATGTGTATAAACTCAAGGTTAGATCCACATTATCGAATACCAAAAATGAAAAATTTGAAAAATTAGTAATTCTACAGTAAAGAACTAGAACGGCTATAACTAACTTAAGTATCGTAATGAAAAAACCCCTCATCATTTTAATGGCATTGATTTGTTTTATAAACACAAATGCCCAAGAAGATCCGAACCCAATAACGACCGCGGCACCTTTTCTATTAATTGCGCCGGATGCTCGTTCTGGAGGTATGGGTGATATAGGAGTCGCAACATCACCAGATGCAAATTCACAGCATTTCAATCCCGCTAAATTTGCCTTTGCCGAATATCAATATTCAATTGGGGTTAATTATACACCCTGGTTGCGCAATTTAACCAATGATGTTTTTGTGAGTAGTATTGGATTTGCTAACCGAATAGATGATAGAAGCGCATGGGCAACCAGTTTGAAATTCTTTTCATTAGGTACTATAGACCTGACAGATAACAGTGGAAACCCCATAGGAACAGAAAACCCAAATGAATTATCTTTAGATGGGTCGTATTCATTAAAATTAAACGAAACCTTCGCCATGGCAGTAGCCGTGCGATATATTCGATCTGATTTTGCCTTACGGGTTGAAAATTCAGATTTAAAAACAGTCAATACCTTTGCCGTAGACATTGCAGGGTATTACGAATCAGAAGAAAAAAACTACGGAAATTTTAACGGTTTGTGGAGAGGTGGATTTAACCTTTCTAATATCGGACCAAAAGTAACCTTAACAGAAGGTGGCCGTGAAAGTTTTATTCCTACCAATATGAGATTGGGGGGAGGATTTGATTTTATCCTTGATGAGTTTAACAAGGTTTCTGCAAATATTGAAGTCAATAAATTATTAGTTCCTACACCTCCTATTAGAGACCAGGCTACCGGTGAAATTCTTGAAGGTAAAGATGATGAGGTTGGTTTTGTTGGCGGAATGTTTCAATCGTTTGGGGATGCCCCTAATGGGTTCAGTGAGGAGTTAAAAGAATTTACCTGGGCTCTTGGAGCAGAGTATAGCTATGACAATACTGTTGCCTTTAGAGCTGGATATTTTAATGAAAGTGACGTAAAAGGTGCCAGAAAATATTTCACTCTTGGGGCCGGTGCAAAATTTAGAAGTTTAAACTTAGATGTTTCTTATTTGATCAACTCATCAGATGTAAATAATCCATTAGAAAATACCTTGCGATTTTCACTATCCTTTAATTTTGGTGATGTCTTTGGGTATTAATCTGAAATAAAATCATAAATAAATTACAGTAAAGGGCACTCAATTTAGTACATTCGCTATGTTGATTGCCTTTTTTTGACCCTAAAACCCAACGCTTTGAAAAAGCAACACTTTACAACCAACTATACTGTTTATGAGCAGATGGAGGAATTAAATCCGGCCATTAAACACCTTATGGAAGTTGCCGTTGAAAGCCGTGAGAAGGCCCATGCTCCCTATTCCAATTTCTTGGTAGGCGCTGCTATTAGGCTTGCTAATGGAGAAATTGTACTCGGAAATAATCAAGAAAATGCTGCTTATCCTTCAGGCTTGTGTGCCGAGCGTGTTGCCATTTACAGTGCAGGAGCCTTATTTCCAGGCGTTGAGATTAATGCCATTGCCATATCGGCAAGATCGCGACTAAAAGAAATCGACACCCCCGTAGGTCCATGCGGAGCCTGTCGTCAAGCAATTGCCGAATACGAACAGCAACAACCCACTGCAATTCCTATTTACTTTATGGGAAATACCGGAGCAGTTATTCATGTAGATTCATTAGCCGACCTTCTTCCATTTGGGTTCGATTCGAATCAGTTATAACGTACGACTCGGATTGAATTAAAGTATTCGTATCAACTTTTTTGAATATGATGTATCTTTGTAGTAGTTTAACTCAATTTACAACGGGTGAGTTCAAAACAATAACATTAGCAAACGGTTATTTCAAATTAAAAATAACCCGGAGTAGAAATTAAAACCGACTATATGAGATCAATTATCACTGGAACTGGAAGCTATATTCCTGAAATTAAAAAAAAGAATGTAGATTTTGTAGATGAACGCTTTTACAGCGATAAAAATGAACCGTTTGAAGCCAGTAATGAGGTAATTATTGAAAAATTTAAACACATAACTGGAATTGCTGAACGGCGTTATGTCAGTGATGACTTAGATTCATCAACCATTGCCACCTATGCGGCAGAAAAAGCAATAAAGGATGCTGACATTGATCCTGAACAACTAGATTATATCATTTTAGCGCAAAATTTTGGTGACATTAAAAAGGGAACTATCCAAACCGACATCTTACCTAGTTTGGCCTCTAGGGTTAAGCACAATTTAAGAATAAAAAATCCAACCTGTGTAGCTTACGATGTAATTTTTGGATGCCCTGGATGGGTTCAAGGTTTAATTCAAGCTGATTTATATATTAAATCTGGAGAGGCAAAAAAATGTTTAGTTATAGGAACAGAAACCTTATCTCGTGTACTCGATATGCACGATCGAGATTCAATGATCTATTCAGACGGGGCTGGAGCTTGTATTTTAGAAGCCAAAGAAAATGTAGAAAATCGAGGAATCTTAAGTCATGCGGCAGCAACCTATAGTTATGAGGAAGCTAACTTCTTATTTCTAGGAAAATCTAATATCCCAGAAACGGACCCTAACATCAGGTATATAAAAATGCACGGCCGAAAAATTTATGAGTTTGCCTTAAACAATGTACCACTCGCTATGAAAAAAGCCTTAGACAAAAGCGGTGTACCCATTGAGGAAGTTAAAAAAGTCTTTATCCATCAAGCGAATGAAAAAATGGATGAGGCGATCATTAAGCGGTTTTTTAGATTGTATAAAACCCCTACCCCAGATGGCGTTATGCCGATGAGTATTCACAAATTGGGCAACAGTTCGGTGGCCACTGTACCTACGCTTTTTGACTTGGTGGTTAAGGGTAAATTGGAAGGGCAACAGGTAAACCCAGGAGATGTGATTATGCTAGCCTCTGTGGGCGCTGGAATGAATATTAATGCGGTGGTGTATAGGATGTGATTTGCTTAAAATTTCAATTAATAAATTGCAAATTCCAAACAAATTCAAAATTTCAAAAAAATAAATCACAAAAAATTCATAGAGCTCCACGAAGTTTTTAACACGGAACGTTAAGTATATTGGATGCAACTTTTACATTTTACATTTTACATTTTACATTTTACATTTTTAAGTTCTAAAATAAAATTACATTCGTAGTATTAGAATCTACAAAATATCCTTAGAAGTTGTCATCTCGAGCGGAACGCAGTGGAGTGAGAGATCTCATGAAGGTTTGCAGGGATATATTGAGCATGTGAATGTTTTGTTAGAATTTCACCTATACTAATGTTGACTGCCTACTGCCTGCTGAAGACTGCCTACTGTAGACTGCCTACTGAAGCATAAACCCCAAACGGTACGAAGTTGCAAACTTCGCACAGCGGCATCTGAACTCCCTTAAAAAGGTTTTTAACATTGGACGTTAAATGTATTGGATGCTACTTTTACATTTTACATTTTAAATTTTTCAGTTTTAAAATAAAATTACATTCGTAGTATTAGAATCTACAAAATATCCTTAGAAGTTGTCATCTCGAGCGGAACGCAGTGAAGTGAGAGATCTCATGAAGGTTAGCAGGGATATGATGCGCATGTAAATGTATTGTTTGTGACCACATTACGGTAATAAACATGTCGTTACGCTGAAGCTTATACTTTAGAATTTTACCTATACTAATATTGACTGCCTGCTGAAGACGGCCCACTGCCTACTGAAGACTGCCTACTGTAGACTGCAGACTGAACACTAAACTCCAAACGGTACGAAGTTGCAAACTTCGCACAGCAGCATCTGAACTACCTTAAAACATCTTGCTATAAAGAAGGTTTCTATTCAAATAATCGCCGAAACTAAATAATTGTCAATAGTTAATAGTCAATAATTAAAAAATAATATAAATCTCAACTAACAAAACTAAAAACCCGATTAGGGATTGCATGAGAACGTTGTTAAATTTTGTGTGTTTACCCCTGAGATCTTGGGATAGCGCCTAGCGACCTCAGTACCTTTAGAAAGGAAATAATGTAAAAAAAAATGTAACTTTATCCTCAATGAAAAATTCGTTTACATATTTGTTCTTTTTAGTCTTTGTTTTTCAATCAAGTGAGGGCATTGCCCAAGCCAAGACCAAACAAGAAATTCAAATAAACTACGAATTTAAATTTTTACATTTTACCGATACTTTATTCGTAAAAGCTGATGCAACTACGTGTTTAACTACTTATAAAAAATGGAGAGTACCACCTCCTGATTTGAATGGGGCTGCTATTTATCAATATACCGGTCTAGAACGGAAAGTTGCCTTATATTTTCATGCCTTTCAAAATTATAATCAAAGAACAATGACCTATAAGGAACCTATTAACAAAGGTACGTACATAAAAGATTCGTTAAACTTATTTGATTGGACAATAACCAAAAATGTTAAAACTATATTAGATTATGCTGCCCAAGAAGCAAAGGCACATTATCGGGGTAGGGAATACACCGCCTATTTCACAACTGAACTCCCTTTTAAAGCAGCCCCATGGAAATTTCATGGCTTACCTGGGGTGATTTTAGAAGTTCACTCTGAGGATGGTGAAATAGTGATTGAGCCATATTCTATCGTAATCAAAAAACAAGTAGAGCCTATTATAAATCCTTACCTTATCAATAAAAAAATTACATGGGAAGATTTCAAAAAAAGACATCAAGAGCGCTTAAACCAAAATAAGGCTCTGTTTATAAAAATGGGGTATCCTGAAATTACCTCATTTAGTATGACCTTAATTGAGGTTATTGAATAACAAGATTATGAACGCATCTATTTCTAAAAAATTAAAATTTCTACATCTTCTAATTATTTTATGCATCAACATAAACTCATTTGGACAAGCAAATCCTAAAGAACTGCAAATAAGTTATAATTTTCATTTGGATATAGCTGACTTTACACTCAAATCGACCCTCGTCAACCATAAGCAACTAGACTCACTTATCTTTTTTGAGAATTCTTTACCAAATTTTAATATCAAAAAGAATATGGTTGTTCTCAAATTGTTCAAGAGTTTTTCTGAGCACATGATGATCCAAGAGGTTGAATTGATGAAAGGTAAAAGAACCTTAGTAAAGGAAGAATTAAATTTATTTGACTGGCAGCTAATTGCTGGAACTGAACAGATTTTGGGTTATAGCTGTCAAAAAGCTGAAGCCCATTTTAGAGGCAGGGATTATACCGCCTTTTTTACTACAGAAATCCCTTTTAAAGCGGCACCTTGGAAATTTCACGGAGTACCTGGAACGATGCTTAAAGTTACTTCTCAAGATAAGGTCATCGCCATTGAAGCTACTGCTATAAAGATCAAGCAAAAATCCAAGGAACTTAGCAACCCTTTTAAAGATAAAAAATACTATAGCTGGGAGCGGTATGTGAAAAAGTTTACCGATCAATTCGAGCAATATCGCGCCCAATTCAAAAAATCGTCTAGTTATAAATTAAGTGGTGGCTCTAATATTGAAAAATTTGAGTTTTTTATACATTAAAAACATGAAATACAATCAATATATAATTGCAATTGTAATGCTAATAAATTTTCAGCTACAAGCTCAAAATCAACAGATTCAAATCAACTATAATTTTACCACTGCATGTAATACCCACCAATTAACATCTACTGCTGTTACTCACCAACAATTAGATTCCTTAGTCATTAGGGAGCCTAACAATGAAAATATTATTTTAAATCTATTTAAGGATCTACAAAAAAAAGAGTATTTCCAAGACATCAGCATATATCGAGGAAGAGTGGTTCTGCATGAAACCCTCAACCTTTTTAAATGGAAGTTCACGGGAAACACAAAAGAAATATTGGGGTTTACCTGCCAAGAAGGAACGACTAATTATAGGGGTCGAGACTATACCGCTTATTTTACCACGCAATTACCTTTTAAAATGGCGCCTTGGAAATTTAGTGGCTTACCAGGAATAGTTTTGGAGGTCACCTCAAGTGATGGTGAAATTTCCATAGTGGCTCAGCAAATAAAAACAAGCAAAACACCTATTGATTTGACCAATCCATTTGCCACTAGAAAATCTTTTGATTGGAAGGGCTATTTGAAAAAAGATAAAGAATCCCTCGAGAAGGGAGCAGCAGAAATAGCCAAACTATCAAAAGGGAAGTACACTAAAGTTAGTCGTTCCTGCAGCACAAACATAGAGGTTATTGCGTACTAAATAGAATCAATTCAAGACCAAAAGGCGAATAAATCCTAGCTTTTAACATCACCTAATTTTAAACTAAGTGCCTGATAATTAGGTTTTTTATTTTTTATTTTTTATTTTTTATTTTTAAACAGATTTTATCGCAAATCTTCTTCGAAATATAGG
>Ga0209344_10000817_pt1 | contig 47493 bp, 41 predicted proteins | sample Cruoilmetagenom6_FD_187293 | JGI IMG/M metagenome (GOLD analysis project Ga0209344, IMG submission 187293) | Oil polluted marine microbial communities from Coal Oil Point, Santa Barbara, California, USA - Santa Barbara Oil Seep Sample 6 (SPAdes)... | ecosystem: Environmental > Aquatic > Marine... | reverse complement strand
GAGCTAACAGACTGATATCGTTCAAAAAATCAATCCTACCTAAAGCATCACTTTGAGCTGTTTTCTTGCGCCATTTTCTCACGTGCACGGCGTTCTGCATGGATCGTTAGGGCCGACACCACACCCCGCAAAGTGCGGATTTCCTGTTCGGTCAGCTCAGCTCTCTGGAACATGTTCCGCAAATTGCGAACCATGGCAGGGCGCTTTGCTTCCGGCAGCAAAAAGCCCGTCTCGTCTAACGCGCCTTCAAAATGCTCAAAAAAGCCCCCCAACTCCTCTTTAGAAGCTGGCCGGGTATTATTCATGATGAGCTCATCACGCACCGTTTCGTCAGACTGACGGTTCCATTCATAGGCCATCAAAAGTACGGCCTGGCCTAAATTCAACGACGAAAACCCCGGATTGAGCGGCGCTGTGATCACAGCGTCCGCGAGTGCGATATCATCATTGTGAAGCCCCGCTCGCTCCGCACCAAACAGGACGCCAGGTCGTCCCCCCTCCTGCATCGCAGACTTCAACCGAACAGCGCCTTCTTCTGGTGTGAAAACATGTTTCACCATGTCGCGCGGCCGAGCTGTCGTTGCCAAGACAAAATCGAGGTCAGCGATAGCCTCTGACACCGTGTCATAGAGCCGCGCCTTCTCAATGAGCTCTGTCGCGCCCGAGGCCGCACTCACGGCTTGTTCGTTGGGCCAGCCGTCTCTCGGAGCCACTAGACGCAGCTCTGTCACGCCAAAATTCAGCATTGCGCGCGCCGCAGCACCAATATTCGCGCCAAGCTGTGGCCGAACCAAAATAATGGCGGGCGCTGGTTCCAGCCCTACCGTAGCGTCAGCTTTAGAACGGTCAGTCCCCGCCATGTCAAAATACCTTCAATCACAAATTAATTGACTGGTGATAAGAGATTGCCGCGCTTTAATCAACGCGCTGCCAGTGTTATACGAGGGTTCCCGGACGACGATGGCATGGATGGTTGATTCTGCCGAAAAAGCCACCGATATTCGGAAAAAACCCGTTCATAGCGAACGGTGAGCAGCATTCGCCCTACTCTATTGGGTGTTATGCAGCTTTGCACATTGCTAGAGAGGCCCAGACGCATGTCCAAAATTAAAGTGGAAAACCCGGTTGTCGAACTCGACGGAGACGAGATGACGCGGATCATTTGGGCATTGATCAAAGAAAAACTCATTCACCCCTTTTTGGACATCGATCTGAAGTATTTCGATTTGGGGATGGAATATCGCGATGAAACCGATGACCAGGTCACCATCGATTCCGCTGAAGCAATCAAAAAATATGGCGTCGGTGTAAAATGCGCCACCATCACCCCGGACGAAGATCGGGTTAAAGAGTTCGGTCTCAAGAAGATGTGGAAATCGCCCAACGGCACCATCCGCAACATTCTCGGTGGCACTGTTTTCCGCGAGCCAATCATCTGTCGCAACATTCCGCGTCTTGTGCCCGGTTGGACCGAGCCAATCGTTATTGGCCGTCACGCATTTGGTGACCAATATCGTGCCACAGATTTTCTCGTACCAGGCAAAGGCAAACTGACCCTGAAATGGGAAGCTGAAGACGGTTCTGAGGTCAAAGAAGAAGAAGTCTTCGATTTCCCAAGTTCTGGTGTCGCCATGGCGATGTACAACCTGGATGATTCCATTCGCGATTTCGCACGCGCCTGCATGAAATATGGCCTCGATCGCAATTACCCCGTTTACCTCTCCACCAAGAACACAATCATGAAGGCCTATGACGGCCGCTTCAAAGATCTGTTTCAGGAAGTGTTTGAAGCCGACTTCAAAAAGCAATTCGACGAAAAAGGCCTGACCTATGAGCACCGTCTAATTGACGACATGGTCGCTTCGGCCATGAAATGGAGCGGCGCTTACGTTTGGGCATGCAAAAATTACGACGGTGATGTGCAGTCTGACACTGTGGCGCAAGGCTTTGGCTCCCTTGGCCTTATGACCAGTGTACTTCTGACGCCAGATGGCAAGACGATGGAAGCAGAGGCCGCACACGGCACTGTGACCCGTCACTACCGTGCGCATCAACGTGGCGAAGAAACATCCACAAATTCGATTGCCTCCATTTTTGCATGGACGCGCGGTTTGAAACATCGCGCACAGCTTGATGGCAATGACCAACTTCGGAAATTTGGGGAAACCATTGAAAAGGTCTGTGTTTCAACCGTTGAAAGCGGTTACATGACAAAGGATTTGGCTTTGCTGGTAGGCGCCGAGCAAAAATGGCTCTCCACAACAGGTTTCCTCGATAAAGTCGGTGAGAATCTCAACAAGGCGATGTCAAAAGGCATCTAAAGACACGCCAGCCGGAGGAGTTGAGGAGCAACTCACTCGTCTTGGTTGGCTTTTTCTTCTGCGACTTCCTGCTCAATATCATCGGTCACCCTGAACTGCAGGCCGCGCAGCCGAACCGCTTCCAAAATCAATTCATGGGCATGCGGGTGATGCGAAATTAGTTCTCGAAAATCAGATGCGGACAGGCGCAGCAAGTGACATCGCGAGAGAGTCGTGATTGTTGCCGAACGACGACGCTGGTCCAGCAGTGCCATCTCACCAAAAAAATCACCCTCTTCTACCGCTATAGAGCGATGCTCAAAAGCGAGCTCAACTTGTCCCACGACAATGAAGTACATAGCGTCGGCTGAATCTCCACGATGCGCAATCACAGTTCCTGCGTCGACGACTTGTGCTTCCAGAATTTCAACCAAGTCCGCGAGGATCGCCGGCTTCACACCCTCAAAGAGAGGTACCCGCGCAACCATGCCCCACGACACCACAAAATCACGGCGATGAATTTCCCGCGCGAACCCGCTTGAAACAATGGCAATGGGCAAAGCAAACATGCCAAGCCCAAAAATCATAACAATGCCACCAAACATTTTCCCCAGCACTGTAACAGGCACGACATCGCCGTAGCCAACTGTCGTAAGTGTTGCCAATGCCCACCACATGGATTTTGGAACGGAGCCAAATACTTCTGGCTGCGCTTCATGCTCCAGCGCATAAATCACTGACGCTGAAAAGACCAACAGCCCCAACATAACGATGAGCGCGCCCATCATGGCGCGGCGTTCGGCTTGAAAAACGCGCGCCAGTGAATCCAGTGCCGGGGAAAACCTGGCAAGCTTCAAGAACCGCAATAGTCGGAAGACCCGCAACACGCGTAGGTCCACCGCGACGAGAAGACTGAGGTAGAATGGGAGAATGACCGCAAGATCAATCAACATAGACGGTGTCATTGCCCAACGAAAACGAACCGCAAAGGGGCCATATTGCTGCAAAGGCGGATGATCAATACAAACCCAAAGTCTGGCCAAATATTCCACGGTGAAAATTGCGATGGAAAGTCCATTAAAAACCGCAAATGCCGCGCCAAACTTAGCGGCAACATTTTCATCTGTTTCTGCCGCAAATGCTGCCACATTAACTAGGATCAATCCGACCATAAACCAATCAAAAAATACGCTTGCGCGGTCGCCCGTCTTTCCTGCTTCCAAAATCACATAGAGGCGCTGACGAAGTTTTGAACCTCCTCGATGTCCGGTCTCATCCATCGCTTGATCTTGTCCGTCAGGTTGCTCCGGCAAGTGCACCAACCGTTTCTTTTATCGCACTAAGCGCAACATCTGCCTTACTGGCATCCGGCCCACCTGCTTGCGCCATATCAGGGCGCCCGCCACCGCCTTTTCCACCAAGTGCTTCTGCGCCGACACGCACGAGGTCCACCGCCGACATACGGTCCATCAGATCTTTTGTAACCCCGACTGCAATGCCAGCTTTCCCGTCTTCCGATTTTGCGATCATAGCAACAACCCCGGAACCGATAGATTTTTTCGCGTCATCAATCAGACCCCGAAGGTCTTTAGGATTGATCCCCTCCATCGCACGCGCAATGACCCTGATGCCGCCATGTTCTTCGACTTCCGAAGGCGCATCAGAGAAACCACCACCCAGAGCGAGCTTTTTCTTTGCTTCACTCAGTTCGCGGTCAAGTTTGCGACGTTCATCAATCAATGCGGAAAGACGTTCACCCAATTTTTCAGGCGTCACTTTCAACAAATCAGCAGCTTCGCGTGCAATGCGCTCTTGCTCGGCCAAATAGGTAAGCGCGCCCTCGGCGGTCATTGCTTCAAGCCGTCGAACACCAGAGGCCACGGCTCCTTCGTTGATGATTCTAAAAAGACCAATATCCCCAAGACGACGTGCGTGTGTGCCACCGCACAGCTCCACCGAAAAATTATTGCCGTCTTCACGTGGTGCTCCCATGGAGAGCACCCGAACTTCGTCCCCATATTTTTCACCAAACAAAGCCAATGCGCCTGCATCCATCGCCTCATCCGGGCTCATCAACCGTGTCGTCACTTCAGCATTTTGTTGGATCTGAGCGTTCACTTGGTGCTCAACTTCCCTTATTTCTTCAGCCGTCATTGCTTTGGGATGTGAAAAATCAAAGCGCAACCGATCCGGCCCCACCTGGCTGCCTTTTTGGGATACATGATCCCCCAAGACACGACGAAGTGCTTCATGCGCCAAGTGAGTGGCAGAGTGATTGGCTCGCGTCGATGTCCTCAATCGACTGTCGATGCGAAACTCCGCAATATCCCCAACACTCACCGAGCCACGCGACAACGTGCCGATGTGAAGAACCAAGTCACCGAGTTTCTTCTGCGTATCAGTGACAGAAAATTCCGCACCGCCAGCCGTGAACAAACCACCAGTATCGCCAACCTGTCCGCCGGACTCTCCATAAAACGGCGTCTGGTTCGCAATGACGATGCCCTCTTCCCCGATGCCCAAAGTTTCAACGGGTGAGCCATCCTTGATGAGCGCAACAATTTTCCCCTCGGCTGCCTCGGTCGTGTATCCGAGAAACTCCGTCGCGCCGACTTTTTCTTTCAGCTCGAACCAAACGGTATCTGTGGCCGCTTCTCCCGACCCTGCCCAATTTGCCCTGGCCGCTGCCCGCTGCTTTTCCATCGCTTCATCGAAACCGGCTTTCTCAACCGACATGCCGCGCTCTCTCAACGCGTCTTCCGTCAAATCCAACGGGAAGCCATACGTATCATACAGTTTGAAAGCAACGTCACCCGCCAACTCGCCCCCACTTTGCTGTCCTTCGACTGCCTCGTCGAGCAACTTCAAGCCCCGCACGAGTGTTTCGCGAAACCGGGTTTCCTCTAGCTTAAGCATCTCAGTGATCAATGCTTCTGCTCTGCGAATTTCCGGATAGGCTTCACCCATTTCATGGACGAGCGTTGGCACGAGCTTCCACATCATAGGTTCTGAAACGCCCAGCAACTGAGCGTGGCGCATGGCACGGCGCATAATGCGGCGCAGAACATAGCCGCGACCTTCGTTAGATGGCATCACACCGTCAGCTAACAAAAAGCTTGTTGAGCGTAGATGGTCAGCAATCACACGGTGGCTCACGCTGTGAGAACCATCAGGATCTGTACTTGACGCATGAGCTGACGCCTCAATAAGGGCGCGCATCAGATCCATGTCGTAATTGTCATGACTGCCTTGTAATAACGCCGCCATCCGCTCCAAGCCCATACCTGTATCGATGGAAGGCTTAGGCAAGGCGGCCCGGTCACCGCCAGCCTGCTGATCATATTGCATGAACACCAGGTTCCAGATTTCAATGAACCTATCACCATCTTCATCGGGGCTGCCTGGAGGACCGCCAGGTACCTTGTCTCCGTGGTCGAAGAAAATTTCCGAGCAAGGACCACAAGGGCCTGTATCGCCCATCGACCAATAATTGTCTGATGTTGAAATACGAATGATCCGGTCATCGGTTAAGCCTGCGACCTTCTTCCAGATCTGTGGCGCATCTTCATCTTCGGAATAAACCGTGACCAACAGTTTGTCTTTTGGAATATCAAATTCTTTTGTCAGCAAATTCCAAGCGAACTCGATTGCATCTTCTTTGAAATAGTCGCCAAAAGAAAAGTTCCCAAGCATTTCAAAAAAAGTGTGATGGCGCGCGGTGTATCCCACATTGTCCAGGTCATTATGTTTGCCACCTGCCCGTACGCACTTTTGTGATGATGTGGCGCGTACATAATCGCGTGGCTCAACGCCGGTGAAAACATTCTTGAACGGCACCATGCCCGCGTTCGTGAACAGGAGCGTCGGATCATTTTGCGGCACAAGTGATGCCGACGGCACTATCGTGTGGCCCTGCTTCTCAAAATAATTGAGGAAGGTTTTTCTTATTTGATTGAGACCAGTCATCTGAGATCAATGTTCCATCGCATCACAACGCCAGGCGGATGCGCGACATGCCATCAACCCCTTGAGATCAGCCAATTTTTAGCGTTCTCGAGGCCTTCTGTCCAGCAAACCAGTTCATCTGCGATCCAATTTCCTAAACACTTGGAAAGCGTGCCCTTTGGCGAGAATATGGCTCGCCAAAAAGGAAAAGGGCGACATCTGCAAAAACCGCTGACATCGCCCCTCCAGATCATCTGCCTAATCGCCAAAACGGGCGTTAACTGGCCACTTCATCCGGCATTTCATCATCATCGTCGCTCTGAGGGTCTTCCATAAGGAGCTTATCAGCAATCAGTCCGGCATCTGCGCGGACCTTAGTTTCAATCTCGGCCGCCATGTCCGGATTTTCCCGCAAGAATGTCTTCGCATTCTCCCGGCCCTGTCCAATGCGCTGGCTGTCGTAGGAATACCAGGAGCCGGACTTATCAACGATGCCAGCTTTGACACCAAGATCAATCACTTCACCCATCTTGGACACACCTTCGCCATACATAATGTCGAATTCAACCTGTTTGAAAGGCGGTGCAACCTTGTTTTTCACCACTTTCACACGTGTCTGGTTACCCACAACTTCATCACGGTCCTTGATGGCGCCAATACGTCGAATATCCAACCGAACAGAAGAATAGAACTTGAGGGCGTTCCCGCCTGTCGTGGTCTCAGGGCTGCCAAACATAACGCCAATTTTCATCCGGATTTGGTTGATGAAAATCACCATGCAATTTGATTTGGAAATAGACCCGGTGAGTTTGCGAAGGGCCTGGCTCATAAGCCGCGCCTGCAAACCCGGAAGGCTGTCACCCATATCCCCGTCAAGCTCAGCACGAGGCGTGAGAGCAGCAACGGAGTCGATCACAATCACGTCCACAGCTCCAGAACGCACCAATGTGTCTACGATCTCAAGCGCTTGCTCACCTGTGTCAGGCTGAGAGATCAGCAGCTCATCCAGGTTCACGCCCAATTTACGAGCATAAATAGGGTCAAGCGCGTGTTCAGCATCAACGAATGCGCAGATACCGCCGTCTTTTTGAGCTTCAGCAACCGTATGAAGAGCCAGCGTCGTTTTGCCGCTCGATTCAGGACCATAAATTTCTGTGACACGGCCTTTCGGCAAACCGCCAATCCCAAGCGCAATATCCAAGCCAAGCGAACCGGTTGATATGGAACCAATCTCAACTATCTGCTCGTTCTTGCCGAGCTTCATGATGGAGCCTTTACCGAACGCGCGTTCGATCTGGCCAAGCGCTGCGTCCAAGGCCTTCTGCTTATCGTTTTCGTTTTTGCCTGCCAAGCTAACCACATTCTCTCTCGCCATGAGCCTATTCCCCTTATTTCATACGGACACCGTAGAAGCAATTGTCACAAATGTACCCATTTTGTTCTCATTGACAAGAAAAACTTTAACCCATTGAATTTATGTAACAAACAAGGCCGTGTTCCAAACATGTTCCACAGGTTTATACACAACCCAAGCGACGGCTTGAGAATCGTCGCACCACACCTATAGCAAGTTTAAAATTCTGATGAATAAAACAGACCAAGGCGTCTGCGATACCCATAAGGCTAGGAAATCGTTTCTTTCACTGCAGCCGCCAATTGCTTCAGGCTGAAGGGCTTCGGCAGGAAACGGAAATCAACAGACGGGTCGAGGCTCTTTGCAAAAGCATCTTCGGCGTAGCCTGAAATGAAGATGATCTTCGTGCCTGGCCGTTTTTCCTGCAGCTGCTTCACCATGGTCGGCCCATCCATGTTCGGCATCACCACATCGCTCACAACCAGATCAATCGTCCCATCGTGGCTGTCGACAATTTCAAGGGCAACATCCCCACTCTCAGCTTCCAGAACAGTGTAGCCGCGCGTCTCGAGTGCCCGCACAGCGAATGTGCGCACAGCATCTTCATCTTCGACCAACAAGACGGTGCCATTGCCCGTGAGATCAGGTGCAGGAACATCCGGGCTTTCGGCTTCGGCTTTTTTGGCTGCGGCTTCTTCTTCCGTCTCAAAGTGGCGAGGCAGATAAATACGAAATGTTGTGCCTTTGCCGACAGTTGAGAAAGCAAAGATGTAACCACCCGTCTGCTTCACGATGCCATAGACAGTAGACAAACCCAATCCAGTGCCTTTACTCACATCCTTGGTGGTGAAAAATGGCTCAAAAATTTTACCAAGGTGCTCATTGGGTATACCGCACCCAGTATCGCTCACTTCAATCAGGACATATTCAGCTGCGGGCATCAGCGCATGATCAAGCGCCTTTGCATCTTCTTCAGACACATTTGCTGTACGGATAGAGAGCAAACCACCATCTTCCATCGCGTCGCGGGCGTTGACTGCCAAATTGATAACAACCTGCTCAAGCTGGTTTTGATCAACCTTGACGAGCCCCACGTCCCGCTCATGGGTAATCTTCAGCTCAACTGTTTCACCCAGCAACCGACCCAACAGGTTGGATAACTCCGCCAGCTCATCCGTCAGTTTCAAAACTTTCGGGCGCAGGGTTTGACGGCGTGAGAAGGCAAGCAGCTGACGGACAAGATTGGCTGCACGGTTTGCATTCTGTTTGATCTGCATAACATCAGCAAAACTTGGGTCGCCAGCGCGGTGCCGCGAGAGCAACAGATCACAAAACCCGATGATCGCCGTTAGAAGATTGTTGAAGTCATGTGCCACGCCGCCAGCCAATTGGCCCACTGCCTGCATTTTCTGAGATTGAGCGAACTGCATTTCGAGTGATTTTTGATCACTTGTGTCTATGAGATAAGCAATGATGGATGGTTGCCCGCCCGTCGCATTCGAATAACTTGCAAAACACTGTGCGGTCTTCTCCACGCCCTCAGCATTTTTCTGCTTCAGTTTAAGGTCAATGGGACCTTGAGAGTCGCCCGTAGAGACAGCGAGTGACAAAAACTCTTTCAGCCCGCGCTGATCTTCCTCTGCAACCAGGTCTGTAAATCTGCTACCGGCTTCAGGCGTGCCACCAACCAGCGAAACAAATGCGCCATTGGCACTTCCCACAACCCCATCTTCGCCAAGGGTTGCCACCCCGATCGGGGCATTGTTGAAAAAGCGCGCAAACCGCATTTCCGCATCACGCAAATGAGTTTCTGTGTCTTCTTCTTCTTCACGCACCATCACAATGGACCGCGACGCCCCGGGGCGTCCATCGTCGAGCAATGCAAAGTTCTGAACAATGCGCACCGGCACCGGTCCGTTTTCGCCGATCAGATCAACGTCGACGGTCTGCGTACCGTCTTCACTGCCCGTTTCTTGCACGAAAGGTGTTACTTCGCTGGCTGATAAGTCCCCCAGGGTAACGCCCTGTTCCACAAGTTCTTCTGATGATCGCCCCAAGAGCGCCGCGAGCGTCTTGTTGATGTATGCAATGCGACCGGTTTCGGACGCAGAAAAAAAGCCAAACGGCGCATCATCCAAATAAGCCAGATAGCGATCACGTCCCACCTTGGCTTGCGCCTCAGAAACACGCTCAGCTGTCATATCCCGCAACAGCCAAATGCTGGCACCGGCACTTGCATTAGCGCCACTTAACGGCTGGACGGCCGCTTTAAACACACGTTCACGCCTTTGGCCTGCTGGTGGCACAAATCGCAACTCTTCTTCATCTGCCAGCCCAAGACGTGCCGCCTGAGCCAATTGGTACAGTTTCTCATCAACGCCCACTTGCCCCGCAAGAAGACGTTCCAGCGGCATCGCGCGGTCATTGGCATCCAGACCCAAGTGCCGGTAAGCCTGATTGGCGAACAACACCGTGCCCTTTTTGTCTGTTACAAAACACGGATCAGGAAGGCTCTCAAGCGCATCGATAGCAAGACCGGCATGTTTACCCTGCCCGCGTGCAGGCGAGCCAGCACGGCCTGCGATCAGAGCGGTGAGCGAAAACAGACCGACAACAGATAGGCCACCGATCAAGAGATATCCCGCAGGACCCGCATCTTCTAGATTGAGAAAAACAAATCCGCCGACAGCGCCCGCAAAAAAAAGCCCTGTCAAACTGGCGAAACCAACAGCCGCACCCCAACCAGCACCGGGGCGGCGGGGAACAACGACATCACTTGCGCTCAAATCCGCCACAGGTACACCTGACAGTGATTGCTTTTCGGATACCATATTCAGTGATGTTTCGCTCATCTGTCCGGCCACACTCAAGTGAAATCCTAGTGCCTAAATTTCAGGCCCACCCAAATTGCAGGCCCACAATGTCAATTCCGTGAAAACGTTGATCCACTAGCGTCGGCGCGCTCACGAATCATTGCAACCGGCCTCTGTTTCCCATCTTACTCTTAAGACGCATCACGTAGCCAATCACCTCAGCAACCGCTTTATAGTGCTCAGACGGTATGGAATCCTCAATCTCAACAGTTGCATAGAGTGCGCGAGCAAGCGGCGGACTTTCCACGATCGGAATGTCATGATCGCCCGCAATCTCGCGAATTTTAAGGGCTACCGCATCCATGCCCTTCGCCACGCAAATCGGTGCTGCCATGCCTGGCTCATATTTGAGCGCAATAGCATAGTGCGTCGGGTTGGTGATCACGACAGCTGCACTTGGCACTTCTGCCATCATACGTTTGCGACCCTTTTGCATTCTCAATGCACGAAGTTTCGCCTTGATAGTTGGATCACCCTCAGTCTGCTTATATTCGTCTTTGACTTCCTTCAACGTCATGCGTTGCTTCTTGTTCCATTGAACAATCTCAAAGTAATAGTCCGCTGCCGCCAGAACAGTCAGGATTGAAATAACAGCGGCAAATATTTTGAGAGCGATGGATTGCACAAATGGCAAGAGGAGCGAAAGCTCCATCGTCATAATGATGAGCAGCTGATCACGCATCGGCCAGACAACAAGAAACGTTGCTGTTCCCACCAAGGCAAGTTTGACTATGCCTTTGGCGAAATTCATCAAGCTTTTTACAGAGAAAAGTCGTTTCACGCCCGCCGCTGGAGAAATTTTACTCAGCTTCGGCTTCATGTTCTCCGCCGAAAAAATCGGCGCATGCTGAACCAGTCCACCTGCAGCTGAACCGATTAACAAGATGATCATTGGAAATGCAAGGCACTTTAGCACCAAGATGCCGATCTGTTCCCAGACAACCATCAAGCTACCCTGATCAACAGCGATATCATGTGGCGCCGAAAGGAAAATGCGAAATGCACGGGAAAAATCTTCCACCGCGCCAGGGGCAGCGATACCGATAACCATCGTCGACGCAACGATTACAAACCAGGCATTGACTTCCTGGCTCTTCGGCACGTCGCCTTTTTGGTGCGCGTCTTCCAGTTTTTTGGAGGACGCGTCTTCGGTTTTTTCTGAATCGTCGGGTTGATCCGACATACTCTCGCTCGCTCTCTCCCCCGCCCTTTAGGCGAGAAACAAGGTTATGGTTTCTTCAAAATAGGTCAAAAACCACGTCATGAGGCCGCCCATAAGAACCGACAACAATGCAAAACCAATCAAAATATTGGCAGGCATCGCCACGAAAAATATCTGCACCTGGGGCATCAACTTGGAAAGGATGCCGAGAGCCAGATAGAAAATCAGGCCAAAAACCAAAAATGGTGACGCGACCTGCACACCGAGCCGGAAGGAGCCAGCCACAATGTTGATGGCCGTTTCCACAATGTCGCCCAATGGCAATACATCGCCGGGATGAAACAAGACATAGCTATCGCGCATGGCCCCGATCAGCAAAAAATGAAGATCGGTCGCGAAGATCATGGTCACGGCCAACATGGAAAGAAATGAGCCAACCAACGCGCTCTGAACACCTTGCGTTGGATCAACATTTTGAGCGAACGCAAGCCCCGTTTGAAATGCAATAATGGTGCCCGCAACCTGCAAGCCGCTCATGATAAGGCGCGACATCGTGCCGATAAAAAACCCAACCAGCATTTCAGAAATAATCGCCCATGCCACGCTCGGTAAATTAGGAGACATTGCTCCATATTCACTTTGCACAAGCGGCATCATCACCGCCGTCATAACAAGGGCGAATGTAAGTCGTATCCGCGACGACACACTGACTTCGCCGAGAGCCGGCATCAACATGATCATCGTGCCAATACGAGAGAAAACCAACATGAACACATAGGCTGTGTGAGGAGCAAAATCGAGGCTCATTGCGTCAGGCTTTCACAAGAAACATCAAAGTTTGTCATCAACCAGAAACAATACGGTCGGCGATGAAATTCATGTATCCACCCAATACCGATCCCATAAAGGGCAACATGACGATGAGCGCCAGAAAAATTGCGAGAATTTTTGGCACAAACACCAGGGTCATTTCTTGGATTTGCGTCAACGCTTGAAAAAGCGCGATGGTCAGACCAACCCCGAGGCCGACCATCATGAGCGGTGAAGAGACCTTCAACAGCACAAAAATGGCTTCACGCCCAACATCTAAAACTTCTGGTCCGGTCACGGCCCTACCCCCAACATTCAAATTCTGACGTGCCGCTAAATCGGCATTTTTACGATTTCTTGATAGGCGATAAGCACTTTATCGCGCACGGCAACAACGGTTTGCAGTGTTGCTTCGGCTTCAGCCACGGCTGTCACGACGTCCACAACATCGGCAGAACCCGCAATTGAAGAAGCCGCCTGTTGTTCTGCGTTAATGCCCGACGACGCCATATTTTCAACGACACCTTTGAGCATGTCACCAAACCCTTGCCCACCCACGGGCGAGTTCGCTTGCTCTGGTCCGGCTGCTTCGGCCAACTGACGCGCTGCATTGGCATATGCATTCATGGCAACTGAAGTTGGTATGCTCATCTTTTCTCTCCTTCAGGAAAGCAGGTCATCGCCGAAAATCAACGACGCAAGAGTTCAATGGTTTGGCTAAGCATGCGGCGAGAGGCACTGATCATGTTGAGGTTCGCTTCGTAAGACCGTTGTGCCTCTTTCATATCCATCGCTTCGACCAGCCCGTTCACATTTGGCATTTGCACATAACCGTTTTCATCGGCAGCTGGGTGACCAGGCATATATTTCAGGTCAAATGCAGACTGGTCTGCCACCGGCTTGCCTACCCGCACGGTGTTGGCCCCAAGTTCCCGATCCAGCTCACTTTTGAACGTTGGAATTTGGCGACGATACGGCTCACCACCTGGTGTTGTCGCCGTGGATTGAGAATTGGCAATGTTTTCTGCAAGCACCCGCATCCGGCCACTTTGCGCCCGCATGCCTGAAGCAGCGATCATCATTGATTTCACGAGATCCATTGACTTAACTCCTTAATCTGTCTCAGCCTTTGCCAAGAGCAATCTTCAACATGCCGATGCTCTTGGAATAGAGCCCCGTCACTGTCTGGTAGTTCATTTGGTTTTCAGCGGCTTTCATCATCTGCTCTTCAAGAACCACTGAGTTCCCCGTGGGCGTAGTCTCAAAGTCCGGACGACGCAAAAGCGCGCCCGTGCTTGAACCACCACTCCCGTTTGCGTCGATATGGAATGGGTCTGTATTGGCTGCGGAAAGCACTTGTGTTGACGAACGCTGACGCATCATCTCGCCAAAATCAGGCTCAGCCAGATCTCGCGCGACATAATTGGGCGTATCAGCGTTAGCAACATTCTCCGCAATCACGCGCTGACGGTCTGCCAGCCAATGCATGCGCTCTTTCATCATCGAGAAGATGGGCGTATCACCAAGAAACATGAACTCACGTCCTGATCCATGCACCACTGCGGTGCGGGTTGCCGCGTGCTGCAACCCTTTCTGGGATCACGCGAGAGAGAATATTTGGTGAACAAAACGCATTCCTTGCGCCGCTCTTTCGATGAGTTTCTGCGCACTAGGTAAATTTTGCCTTAATCGATTTTACTCAAATCAAAAGTTGTCCCCAACCCAAAATGAGGGGGACCATAGAATTTGTCTCATGCAGAGAAACCCTTAACCGCTTCTTAAACATAATCTCGGCAAAATCTGCCCAGTTACGGCATTCGGGCCATCGCCCGATTAACCATTCGTCGTTCTGGGGAAGATCATGGAATTCAGCGAAATATTGCGCTTTGTATCCGCACTTGTTTTTGTCGTTGGTTTGATTGCTGCGTGTGCTTGGGCTGCACGCCGTTTCGGGCTCGTGCAATTGGGCGAAAAAGCATCAAGCCGCGGAAGACTTGCCGTCGTTGAAACATTATCGATCGACCCCAAACGCAAACTTCTGATCATCCGCCACGACGATCGCGAGCATCTTGTCATGCTGGGAGATCAAGATGTTGTTTTGGACGCAGGCCTCCCCGCTCGCATTGATCTTGATACAGACGCAATCACAACATCCTCAGAAAGCACACAGCCCAATCAACTCGCCGGGTCTGTCGCAGACCAAATGCAAAAAGTTGTCTCTCTGCTAAAGGAGCGTCGCGCGTGAATTACGGTCAATCAACAATGCGTATCGCCACAGTGGCTCTAATAAGTATGGCGCTCGTATTAGGCTTCAGTATCCCTGCGATGGCCGAAACAATAAATGTCGATTTCTCCGAAGGCTTTGGCCTGACGGAGCGTGTCGTGCAGATCCTGGCACTTATCACGATTCTCAGCCTCGCCCCTTCCATTCTGATAATGGTCACGTCGTTCGTTCGTATTGTGGTTGTGCTCTCACTGTTGCGTACAGCAATGGGCGTTCAGCAATCCCCACCCAATTCTGTCATCATCAGCCTCGCATTGTTCCTTACAGCCTTTGTAATGGCTCCCGTTTTCGAAACAGCCTATGAGACCGGGATTGCGCCTTTGATGAACGATGAAATTGAGATAGGAGAGGCATTCACACAATCCGCAAAGCCCTTCCACGCTTTCATGCTGACGCAAGTGCGCGACAAAGACCTGAAGCTCTTTATGGATCTATCAAAGACGCCTTCCGTCGAAGATCAAAAAGACATTCCAATCCAGGTTGTCGTCCCTGCGTTCATGATCAGTGAATTGAAACGGGCTTTTGAAATAGGCTTTCTGATTTTTGTGCCTTTCATTGTCATCGACATGGTTGTCGCGTCAGTCCTCATGTCCATGGGCATGATGATGCTGCCACCGGTCATCATTTCGCTGCCATTCAAGCTGGTATTTTTTGTGCTTGTAGACGGATGGCACCTGATCGCAGGTTCATTGGTTCAAAGTTTCGGGGTTTAGCCTCCGAAACGGTTGTCCCGTCGATCAGTTAATCGCAGCTTCTTGGTCCTCAGGAATTTCTGCGAAACTTTCCCGCATACTTTCTACAAAACTGTCGAGCGTGTTAGTTGAAGCAACGCTTCGGGCAAGGTCTCTGAAAGCAACACCATGCGTTTCGATAGGGTCCGTGACAACAGCAAACCCAGCAGCGTCTGGTCCCGCACGCATCAGATCACCAAACTTGGAACGAATGCGATCAAGCCCGGCAACATCATCTGAAAGAGAATAGCTTATCGCTGCCCGCATAACTTGGAAGCGTTCACCTGAGGTCAATTCCAGCGGGTCGCGCCAGCGTTCGCCCAAGGCCTCTTCAAAATGTCCCGCCGCGATACCCCATTCCTGAGACTCCCAATAAATGTCGGCGACGAGGTCATCGACGCCCTCACCTTCCGTCTCGGAAAGCAGATCAATAGCATGATCGAACAATCCCAAATCAGTCAGCGCCCGTGCTTCAAGCAGGCGGCGCTGGTGCGACAATTCTGCGGGCAATCGCACTTGTTTCGTGGACCGGATCGCTTGCAGCGCACGTTCTGGCTGATGGTTCATCAACTCGAACAGCGCAAGCTTTGCAGCTACCTGAGCCCGTGCCGTGCCACGCAAACGGTTTTCAACTTGGTGGCGCAGTAGGTCAGATGCTTTATCGAGAAGATCAATTTCAGCGAGACGATCCGCAAGGTTGCGTATAAGCGCATCACCACGTCGCCCTATCGGTGTCAGTTCTCGAAAATTGTAATAGACAGTGAGCGCATCAAGCGGGTCCATTTCATCAGCGCCACCAGCCAGATAAAGATCTGCGAACACTTCCGTCATGCGCGAAGCTATGCGGCGTCCACGTGCTGTTTGCGCAAATAGTCCCACAGCGCTGCGCCAAATTTCCAGTCCCTGAGCAATTTCGCCTGCGCCAACATGCAATTCACCAAGTTGTTCCAAAACCGCGAGCTCCAAATCATCGCCGCGCCACATGAAGCGCAATGCCTCCAGCTCATCGATAAGTGCCGCATCATCCAATGCACCCAATTGATGCCTCAACATGGCATGGGAAAACCGCGCCCGAGCAGCAATCGCGCGATAACTCGACGTGCTCAATGCATCAAATATTTCCAGAGCTTCGTCGATACGACCTGACGCCTCCAAAAGACGCGCCTGTGTCAATTTTGCCTGCTCAGGCCAGCGCGGCTCGGTTGTATCCTCAGGTACTCGGTCGAGATTAAACTCTGCTGTGCCGACATCACCAGATGCAAGGGCAGCTTCTGCTGCCTTCACTCTGAAAAGGGCCTGCAGGTCAGGTTCATAAAAGGCAAAAGCTTGTTCCGCCTGTTCAAAAGCAAAAGCTTGTTCCGCCTGTTCAAATGAACGCCAGGAATCTGCCCACTCCCCTTCTTCCGCATAGGCTACCCCTAACCAAAGAGCAGAATGTGGATCTTCGCTCAACGACGGAGCAGACAGATCAACGATTGCCGCCTCATACCGTCCCATCATTACCTGTGCAACACCACGCAAGGCCAGAAAGCCTGGATCAACCTCTAACGCTTCCATATCTGCCAAAGCAGCAGCCCGCAACAATGTAAAGGCCTCTGCTCCTAAACGATAACTCAGCAAGAATTTCGCAAAATTCACTCTGGCGCTAACCGCATCAGCCCCTGTAGCACTGGCCACTGCGTTTTGATGAAATTGTTTGCGCTCAGTGAAAGTATCACCTGGCGAATAACGCCATCGTTCAAAATCCATGCGTCCAGGTGCTGTCGGGTCAGAGGTGCTGCCACCGCCTGCGTCAGAATAACGAGGCCCATCCGATAAAGACAAAGAAAGGCCCGAACCACGCGAGACCAAAACACCTTCAGCTGTGGTTCGAACGGACAAATCATCAGCCCGAGAAACAAAAGCAACACCCTGTGCAGTGGCCAGCGCATTAAATTCTACAAAATTTCTCGGAGCTAACAGGCCTTGAGGTGGCCCGGCCGCGGTCACGATTGCGATAGAGTCCTGAACGACAGGATCGAGAACCCAATGCACACGAGCTGCACTTTCCAAATCAAAGACCACTCTCGGTTCACCTGCGTCAGTCCATGTTCGTGAGACGTTAACTGCCCGAGTAGGCTCAACAATGACACCACCGAGTGTGACAACCCATTCATTATCTTTTTCAGCAGCAGTCAACAATACACGCTGTGCCGGTAAGAACTGAAGCACAGTCGCTCGGTCAAGTTGAAGAACCGTCGGTTCGCCTAAGCGCTCTCGGACAACTAGACTTAAAGAGGACAGATCAAATTCCGTCGCGCGATCAAACAACATCCAGACGCGTCCTTCACGCTGGAAAATCGCTGCATTGACGTCATTTTTCCATGGAAACGAAAGACGCACACTATCGCCCAAAAGTTCTGCGTAAACCGGTAACGCTTCTTCATTCACACTCTCGCTATCATCCAGGTGAGATGAACCAGCTATCATCTCAGCATCAGCATCGTCATGCTGTTCGGCCAGTTCCGACGGTGCTTCAGCTGCTTCCCCCGTGTGAGCAGCTTCATCGCGAGCCTGCGCCTCGGCAGGCGCATTCGCATGAACATCAGGCGCAGGCATGCCCTGATTTGCATGCACAGGTTCTTCGTCCCCCGCAGCTTCATCCGCGGCAGCAAGCTGTGCTGCCATGGCCCGTGCTTCCTCTGGATCTTCCACCGCAGGCCCAGAAGGCGCACGTGGTGAGGGAAGCAACGGTGTTGGAGGCGCAGCAGCAATAGGTTGAGTTCTGGTCGTCCTCATTGGTGAGACATCCAGCACAACACTCAAATCTTCTCTAAAATCGCGGACTTTCATACCGGGTTCTGTTTCCAGGAACACCGTAAGACGCCCACCCGATTTGACCGAGCGCGCAGAAACGATAAAGGCCGGCGGGTCCACACGAACAGATGCCAATGCGATATCTGCCATTTGGTCAAACGTAACCGTAATTCGATTGTCTCTAAACGCTGTAGAATAGAGAACTGGACGATCCCAGGTAAATGCCAACCGTGTGGAGCCAGGACGTTGACCAATCTGCAATTCCACAGATGGTCTATTTTCTTCAATTTCGAGCGGTTCCGGGCCATTCTCTTCAAACGCCGCAGCCAACCTCTGCCGCTCCGCTTCTTCTTCAGCCATTCGCGCTGCGACAGCGGCTGGCAAGGGCGGCGGCGCGCCCGTCCAACCAGGGGCAAGCAAATCAAGATAAAGTTCATAGCCTGCCGCACGCGCGTAAAGTTTGAAATCAGATTTCATCGCCAAACGCAGTGTCTTTCCATCTGGGTCGCGGCGGATCAAAGCAAGGTACCGTGGCATACGACGCAACAATTCGTCCGTCTCCACGTCGAATTCGCGGTCGAACTTCACAACCAAGACACCGGCGGAAACGATCGCTTCATATTCCGGCAATCGCGTATCAGGAATACTAGGGTCTATTGAGAGGTCGGAATTTGGCCAGCTAAAAACAAGTCGCCCATATCCATTCTCTTCAACACCATCAATTGAAACCGACGTCGCCGAAAAAGCACTACTCGTAAATAGGACAACAAAGAAAACCGGAACGACAAGTCGCACCAAAAATGATCGCAAAGATCTCGTCCGGAAAGCATCAAACATCAAAAACGCCCTCCTTCGCCACGAGCAACAACAATCAAAAACGTGCCCCGAGGGATGCCTGGGCTTACAAAACGTTCTATCGATGCGCCATAGCCAGCTCCACCAAACGCATCCACCATCGCGTCAACTCGATCAAAAGCGAGAGTCCAATCGTCTGCTGGTACCGGAGAGACAATGCTAACAGGGTTGGCTACATTGCTCAAAACCTCTGAAAGCGTCGCAACTAAATCCAACCCCATTGGGGTCACGCTGCTATCAGCAGTGCCAAAGAAAAAACCTGGGTCAAGACGCAGGACAAGTCGGTCATTTTCAATCCGATGGCCGATTGGTTTGCCAGAGGCAGGCGCCCCGACGACATCGTCGCGCGCAATCCCTCTCTCTGAGAGTACCGCCGACAGATATCCAATTGTAAGGTCGGCCAGCACGTCTGCGTGGCGCGCGAAGCGATTCGCTGCTTGGTTGGAAGAGGTCAAATTGCTGTCAACCTGAGCACCAGCGCGCGTGTCCGTTCCCTTGTCTGTAAAAGGCGCGGTCATTGAAAAAATCAGAACAAAAAGCGCCACAAGAATGGCCGTCAAGTCAGCAAAGGTGACAAGCCACAAGGGCGCGCCCGACGAATGGGCATCGACTGTTTCTCCAACGTCTATTCCCTTTAAAGCAATCATTCATTTGCTCCAGGCAGCGTGTAGAACCTAAACGTCACAGTCTCTCCACCACCTTGCTTCACGCCAACGGCAATTTGTGTCGCTGGTGCGCCATCCCGCAGCAACAGACGAGCAAGAGTTGCGGCACGTCGAACATCCAATCGCTGGTCGGGACTTGATGGCACGAGAACGGCGATGTGACGGGTTGTTTCTTCGATTTGAAGTAACGGTCCGACTTGTGCAAACAAAGCACGTTGATCGGCTTTGATCGCCGCCGACCTAGATACAAAAAGTTGGTCCGCTTGCAACACCATATTGAGAGACAAACCATCAACTTGTGTGCCGGCTACACCAACCACAGCAAAGGCCGCTTCGATTTGTGAAGCAAACGCGCCCGTGGCGGGTTGAGCCCCCGTTTGCATGACAGGAAGGGCGGCCCCATTGCGCCCATTCTCATTATCCAGTTCACCACCCATCAAAGCACCAAACGCCGATTGGACACCGCCAATCACCGGCCCCACACGTCGATCATCAAAGGATGTATTTGCTGTGAGAACCAAAAAGAACGTGAGCAACATCAAAAATAAAGACAGCTCCAACATTGTGGTGACATCAAATGTCGAAGAAGGCGCATCCAGATCATCCGACATCTCTGGATGCGCATAGGCAAAACGCGCGAAAGCATCGGGCGACTGGAACGCACTGCGTCCTGCTTCGCCGGTCTCCACAACCACTGTTTGACCCTGATCGCCCATCGTCACATTTGCTCGCCCGGTTCTAAAGAACCGTCAATTCAGCAACTCAATTCCGAATCACCACCAAACCAGTACACAGAATGCCCGGAAATTGAAGGATTTGCGAAACTGGAGATTGCATTCCTCACCCCTTTAAACTTAAAGAGCACCCAGTAAAGGTGCCGTTAAGAGAGCGACGAGAAGGCCAAAAACCGAGGCAAAAATCGACCTACCGGGCGAATGGTAATTTAAGGAGCCGGTGGCGCCTCTTGCAGTGTTGACGACATGTCAAAACTATCAGGCAATCCACCGCCTGTGACTAGTTCGACCGTCAATTCTTGAGCAGCAATAGGGTCCATTGCAGCCAAAATCGGCGCCATTTTCCGTTCGCTCATACGCTTTACTACCTGGATCAAGATATCCATATCCAGTTGACCAAAAATGCGAGCCGCATCCTTAGGCTTCATGGTTTGATACATTGTGACGAGGGAATTGAGCTGTTGCTCTTCTGCCTCTTCTTGAACGCCAAACAGCGCTTCAATTCGATCTTCGATTTCCTTCAGCTCGTCGATCCGCGCTTCCACCCGGCGTTCCGATGCTTCCAAAAGGCGGCCTTGCATCGCAAGCTCACGCTCGCGCGCATCCAACTCGCGGCGACGATCTGAAAGCGAGCTCAAAAGGCTTCTTTCCGCCACAGATGGTTGATCAAACTGTTCAGGAGTCAAATGAGCACTCGGATCGGGCGCTACAGGTTCGCCAAGCGCTTCTTCCTCATCCAGGGGCACCATCTTTGCACCGTTTTCACCGTCCGTGCCAACATCAGTCTGTTCTGCCTCAGACGCCTCTGCGGGTGCTTGTGCATAAGCTGGTTGAATACCGCTAACGACAGCTTCAAGGCCGATACCAATACCGACAAGTTTTAGAAAAAGCACAGCTGTTGCGCACACAACGACAGTTGGCAACAGTCGAATTTGGAACACGTTAGCAACGGCATTTTTCATATTCTAACGTGCCTTTTTGAGAGCATCGAGAAGGGTTTGGTTTAATCCACTCTCCAACTGTTCTGCCGGTTCCAACGGTTCGGACAGTATCGGTGACAGAGAGGCAGCGCCTGTCTTGGTTTTACTGAGCGGCACAATTTTGGGCTCATCGTGTACCATCGCGCCGCTTGGACGTTCGCCGCTCAGTCGATCCGCCAATTTGTTACCAGACGCAAGCATCACCGACAATTCATCCGACACCAGTCGTGCTTGGCGAAGTTGATCGTTCAAGCCCGTGTCCGCATCGCCACTCACTTGTTTCAACTGGCCGATACTCATCTCAGCGCGTGCGGTCGCCGTGTTCAGTTGGTCAATGATGGCTTTCAGCCCGTCTTGACCTGATCTAAGCGCTTTCAACCGTCGGTCCAACAAGACACAAAAGAAGATAGTGGCGACAAGCAACACTGCAACAAGGAGATCAAGAAGAAGGTCTGTGGGTAAATTGAACATCACGAAGCACCTTCAACATCTTGATTTTCATCATCGTCAGCAGGTGGTGGGGTAGGTACACTGTGCGTAAGCCGCACGGCCACATTGCCACTAGTCCTTCCCATCGTCCCTTTCATGAGAGGGATCTCTCCGCACCTCATTTCCACGGAAGAGGTGGAAGTCGCGTTCAACAACAAAGTTTGACCAACCTCAAATTTCATCACCTCGCCGAGTGTCATCTGCTGCTCGTCCAACACAGCATCAATTTGTACTTTTGTTGACCAGAGCTCAGTCGCAAGGTGACCTTCCCAGATTGAGTCACGACCAAATTTTTCACCCATGAACATCTGCAACAAGAGTTCGCGAATGGGCTCCAATGTCGCGTAGGGCAACAGCATTTCAATGCGCCCGCCACGATCTTCCATATCAATCCGCAATTTGATCAAAATGGCAGCGTTGGCCGGTCTGGCAATTGCCGCAAACCGTGGGTTCGTTTCCATCCGGTCGAGTTCGAATGTGACGGGAGACAGAGGTTCAAAAGCAGCTTTGGCATCAGCTAAAACAACTTCGATCATGCGCTCCACAAGATTAAGCTCGATAGTCGTATACGGTCGGCCCTCAATACGCATCGCCGCCGTGCCACGACGCCCACCCAACAACACATCCACGATGGAATAAATGAGATTCGAGTCGACAGTAAAAAGCCCGTAATTGTCCCATTCTTTGGCACGGAACACGGACAAAATGGCAGGCAGCGGAATAGAATTGAGGTAGTCACCAAACCGGATCGACGAAATACTATCAAGGCTAACCTCAACATTATCCGACGTAAAATTACGCAAACTTGTCGTCATCAATCGCACAAGGCGATCAAAGACAATTTCCAACATCGGAAGACGTTCATAAGAAACCAACGCGGAGTTGATGATCGCACGCATGCCCGTGCGCTCTCCATCCTCATCCTCATCAACTTCAAATCCAAGCAGGCTATCAATTTCGTCTTGGTTTAGAACGCGCTCGCCAGATCCGCCTGCATCCATGTCGCCGGCTTCGTCTTCTGCGTCACCCTCGGCTTCCCAAGCAGCCGCCAATGCATCTTGGTCTTCGTCGTCATCCCCTGCAGCTTCTGCTTCCCACTCGGCAGCCATCGCGTCCTGATCTTCTTCACCAGCATCACCCGCAGCTTCAGCCTCCATAGCCGCAGCCATTTCATCTTGGTCTATTTCTTCATCCGCCATGGCGGTCTCCGGGATCTAAAAAAACACACGTAAGCAAAAGCGCTATTGAACAACGACTTCTTTGAACAAGACGTCGCGAATATGGTGTGGCTCAACAGCCAGGTTCAAACGACGAAGCAGTTCTTCCTTCATCCGCACAACCCCGGCTGATCCCTCCAAGTCCTCAGGTCTCAATTCCCTCAGATACACCTGAAACCCATCAACGATACGGGGCATAAATAATTCAACTTCCGACAACACATCTGCATTGGGCAATTCAATGGCCACGCGCAGCTTGAGATAGCGCATCGCGCCATCTGGCGAACTCATATTCACAAGAAACTCAGGCATGTCGAAAAAGACTGGTGGCTCTTGTTCTTCTTCAACAGCAGCAGCAGCAGCAGCAGCCATTTCGTCATGTTCTTCACTGCCACCCAAAACACCAAAGGCAAACAGCGCACCGACAATTCCGCCAATGACCACGATTGCGGGAAGAGCAATAAAGAGAACCATCACTTTGCCGCTCAACTTTTTCTTTCCACCCTCTTCATCGTCACCTTCTTCAAAATCGATGTCTGAATCGCTCATCGCAAATTTCCTTTGGGTGCCAACGCCGTTAACAATTCGTTGGGAAGCCTTTTGATTTAGGCAAATACTCGCCCATGGTGGTTAACGAACAGTTGCCACGGCACTTATCCCCAGCCTCATCGGCAAGTTCTGCCCGGCAAGCCCTGCCATCCAGCCGCGTTTGCCGCCTTCAAAAACACCTAACTCATTGTTTTTAAACACATTCCAAACTGGCACGCTCGCTGCAGTGTGTGGTTTGGGAAAACGGAAGTGAAAGCTTCCAAAAATGGGAGCTAACGCTTCCAGCGCGGTGACGAAAGTCATCGCAACACAGAGACGGACACAGAAAATGGAAAACGCTCTCCTGATCGGGATGACCCGCCAGATGGCGCTTCGGCGAGAAATGTCAATCATCGCGAACAATCTCGCGAACGTGAACACGACTGGCTACAAAGCCGAACAGCCATTGTTTGAAGAATACATGATGGCCAATGCCTCAGAAGATAGCCCTGACGATACGATTTCGTTCGTACAGGACTTTGGAATGCATCGTGACTTGGGTTTAGGCCGTATGGAAGTCACAGAGAATCCACTCGACATTGCCATCACCGGCGAGGGGTACTTTAAAGTCGATACGGCTGAAGGCGTTCGTTATACGCGCAACGGCACATTCGAACTCGACGCGCAAGGCCGACTAGTAACATCAGACGGTGATCCGATTTTATCGGCAGGCGGAACCACATTTACATTCGGTATTGAAGATGGACCCATCGAAATTTCCAGCGACGGCACCATTTCTACCGCCCAAGGTGAACGCGGCCAATTAAGCCTCGTCACATTTGAAAACCAACGGGAAATGAAAAAAGCCGGTGGCACTCTTTTGGCAACCGACCAGGCTGAACTTCCCGTCGAAAATGCGACAGTCTTGCAAGGCGCAATCGAAAGCTCAAACGTTCAACCGATTTTGGAAATGACCCACATGATCTCCGTCATGCAGGCCTATCAGAGCGCGAACAACATCGTCGAGAAGAGTGACGAATTACAACGCAGCGCAATTTCCAAACTTGGCGACCCTCAATAATTTAATCGTCCAAAACTGACGTACAGAATAGAAAAGGATCAACATCATGCAGTCGCTTAGCATCGCCGCCACAGGAATGATGGCACAGCAGCTCAATGTCGAAGTGATCTCGAACAATGTTGCCAACATGAGCACAGCAGGCTTCAAACGCCAGCGCGCGTCTTTTGAAGACCTGATGTACTCTGACATGCAACGGGTTGGATCAACCTCTTCAGATGCCGGTACCATTGTGCCGTCAGGTGTTCAGGTCGGCATGGGTGTAAGAACCGCCGCCGTCACACGCATTACGGCTCAGGGTAATCTCGATATTACTGAAAATGACTTGGATTTGGCTATCCAGGGGCGTGGGTATTTCCGGGTTCAATTGCCAAGTGGTGATGAAGCTTTCACACGCGCCGGGAATTTCAGCACAAGTCCGACTGGTCAACTCGTAACATCCGACGGCTACACAGTTCAGCCTGGGATCAACATTCCATCCAACGCAGTCGACATCTCCATCAATGCACAAGGGAGTGTCGAAGTAACACTCGATGGACAGACTGATCCACAGGTCGTTGGTCAATTGGACTTGGCAGCATTCCAGAACCCCGCAGGTCTAGACCCGCTTGGCGGCAATTTATTTATGGAGTCTGCCGCGAGTGGCACCCCAAGCACAGGCACACCAGGTTCCACCGGCTATGGCTCCTTACTTCAGGGGTATCTGGAAACGTCAAACGTCAACGCAGTGAGCGAAATCACAAGTCTCATCACTGCGCAGCGTGCCTATGAAATGAACGCAAAAATGATCACAGCGACCGACGAAATGCTATCTGTGACATCTAACCTTCGCTAACGCACGAAAAGACTAGGGAATTCCATCATGACGTATTTTTCATTTTCAAAAACTTGGACACTTCTCAACGTCGCCCTTGCATTGTGGGTTCTCTTTTCAATTTCCCATGCCCAGGCAGCTGTTTTGCAGCCCTCCATCTCTGTCAGCGGAGATGTCGTAACCCTGGGTGATTTATTCGACGATGCGGGTGAGGCCAGCGATGTTGTCATCGCCACCGCTCCCCGTCCCGGCGTACCGACTGCGATATCAGTCTCTCGCATTTCCCAAGTCGCTCGCCGTAACGGAATAGCCTGGCGCAATAACCAGAGCCTTACCCGCGTTGTCGTTTCAAGAGCTGGTGTGCCCGTCGGTCCAGAACTGGCTCAATCAACTCTCGCACAGGCCATCGCTGAACAAGAACCAGCAATTGCTGCAAAAGGAGATATTGAAGTCATCATTTCATCTGGCGCTGACACTGTGATGGTGACGGTCGGCGAAATGCCATCGGTTTCATTAGAACAAATGAATTTCGACACACGCACGGGTCGGTTCCAGGCAATCGTCCGGGCGCCTGCCAACCAACCATCAGGCACACTCTTTCGTCTCGCGGGCCGTGCCTTTCCGGCATTGGATGTTCCCGTTCTCACTCGCCGGATCACGCCTGGTGACAAAATTACACAAAACGACATTCAGTGGGTCCGTGTTCCCGCTGCACGTGTCTCACAGAACATTATTGATACAGCACAAAACCTGGTTGGTTTCACGCCGCGCCGTAGCTTACGGCCAGGCGAACTTGTTCGCAGTGGAGATGTAGAACCTCCACGTTTGGTCGAAAAAGGCGCAATTGTCTCAATCACTTATGCCTTTGCCAATATGAACCTTTCCGCACGAGGCCGGGCTCTGGAAGAAGGCGCATTGGGTGAGACCATCAATGTCTTGAACCAACGATCCCATCGCACCATTCAAGTCGAAATCACAGGCCTCAATGAAGCACGGATCGTGCCGATGGGTCCCGTACAACTCAGCTCTCTCAATTAAGTTCATCACTTCAGGCGAATTCAGGAAGACAAACTTATGACCCAAACATATCGCACCCCGCACTTGTCAGCGATTAGAGTATCTGCTTTGAAGATGGTCACGATCACACTGACTGGTCTTTCGCTTGCGGGTTGTGCCGTTGGTGACAGATTAGCAAATATCGGTGCCGCGCCTGCTCTGTCAGCAATCGAAAACCCAACAGCGCAGGCAGGTTACCGACCAGTCTCTTTGCCTATGCCAACACCAGAGCGCATCACCTATCAACCCAACTCACTATGGCGATCAGGTGCAAGAGCATTCTTCAGAGATCAACGAGCATCGCGCATCGGAGATATTTTGACGGTCAAAATCGACATCACCGACAGCGCCAGCGTGGACAATGCCACCACACGTACGAGAGCCAATAGCGAAGAAGCGGGCCTTGATAATTTCCTCGGGTATGAGGGCTCACTTGGTGCCATTCTGCCAGAAGCGGTAGTTCCAGGTAGTCTGGTTGGCGTAGACAGTGCCAGCTCAAGCGCGGGTAGTGGAAAAGTCGACCGCACGGAAAAAATTGCACTAACCGTTGCAGCCGTCGTCACTCAAATTCTACCAAATGGTAATATGGTGATTGAGGGCAGCCAAGAAGTGCGGGTTAATTTTGAAATTCGCGAGTTGATTGTCTCAGGCGTCATTCGTCCAGAAGACATCACAGCGGCAAACACGGTCGCCCACTCTCAAATTGCAGAAGCCCGCATCTCATATGGTGGTCGTGGTCAGCTAACAGATGTGCAACAACCCAGGTACGGCCAGCAGGTCTACGATGTCTTGATGCCATTCTAAAACGCAAACTCACAAAAAAACGCGGGCTCACATGGGCTCGCGTTTTCGTATTTGGATCTGAATTCTACTCAATCGTCGCGATAGACTTTTTCACGACGTTCATGCCGTTCCTGCGCTTCGATTGACAAAGTGGCGATAGGTCGTGCGTCCAACCGCTTTAAGCCAATTGGCTCACCGGTTTCTTCACAATATCCGTAATTCCCCTCTTCCAGTCGCATCAAGGCTGAATCAATTTTCGACACCAGTTTGCGTTGGCGATCCCGTGTTCTCAATTCGAGCGCACGTTCCGTCTCATTCGATGCACGGTCAGCAACATCTGGATGATGCCCAGACTCTTCCTGCAAATGTAGAAGCGTTTCCCGATTCTCTTTGAGAATGTCTTCTTTCCATTTCTCAAGTTTGCGTCGGAAATACTCCTTCTGCCTTTTATTCATAAAAGGCTCGTCATTGCTCGGGACATAATTTTTCGGTAAGCGAACACTCATACGTACACTCTCTCCCTAAAGCGTCGAAATCATAAGCCGCGGCTTATGCGTCTTACAATGCGGCGGGAGTATATGTAGGGGACCGGCTAGACACAACCAAGAGTTCCGCCAAAATCATTGAAGATTATGTAAAAACAAAGGCTTGACCTATTTCAGCCGGGCCTAACATCCCCTTGCGGCAGCTTCAAAAAGCTCAACCTGAGCGGGGAATCAGCGCTAACACGCTTTACTGGCCGTATTTTGCCAACTCAACGCGGGCGCGCAATTCGATGTGATCCAGAACATTTTCAAGCTCAGGGTCATCAACACCTTCGCGCTCCGTTTCGACCAATGCCAACAGGCCTTGCAGTTTATTTGTAGGTTCCTCCCCTACCAGCAATCCAAGCTTGATTTCGTCCAAAATATCCAAAGTTTCTGTGGCATTTTGCACTGCTTTGCGCTGACCGGTAAGAGCATCATCCGGCGCTTCCACGCCTTGTACTGCCAACAATGAGCCAATCGATGCCAGAGAAGAAACCGTCGACACACCTCCGCCAACACTGGCTGAGACTGTTCCCATGTCAGGTGTAAATGTCGAACCAGATGGCGCGGCATGGGCGGATTTTGCCGTTCCACGCGATGCCACAGTTCTCTGTGATGATACGACTTTCATAACGAACTCTGGCTTAGAACCAGCCCTCAAAATTCAATGAGAAAAAGCGAAAAATTGCCTTAAAGACCAGCATGACCCCGCCGGATTAACAGCCGGTTAAGCATAAATATGAGCACTCGGCAGACATTGCCGGGCAAACGGCAACACATGCCGCGTCAGCAGCCTTCGCGCATCAATGCTCACGCCTCTTCAGCCGATGCGAAACAAAAGTGCGTTATTTATCAACAAGTTAGAAAACCTGAGGCACATCCCCTCAACTGGCACGTCATTCGCTAGGGAAGAGGAGAGAATTTGGGCACAAAGGCGCCCACCCGGTGGATAAAGGTTCAATCGCATGCGTTTTTTCGATCAATGCCGTTTGCAGATGCAGAATGTAAGAACGACCATTGCAACAGCATTGGTCGCAGCTCTCGTTTTGGCCCCAACGCAAGCTGAGGCGACCTCACGCATCAAAGACATCGCGGATGTCGAAGGCATTCGTGAAAACCAATTGATTGGCTATGGACTTGTTGTCGGCTTGAACGGCACTGGCGATACGTTGAACAATGCGCCCTTTACCCTGCAAAGCTTGACGTCAATGTTGGAACGCCTTGGCGTCAACACGCGCAACACCAACCTGAAAACAGAAAACATCGCAGCTGTCATGGTCACAGCAAACCTGCCGGCCTTCGCACCACAAGGCACTCGCATTGATGTCACCGTCAGTGCAATGGGCGACGCGGAAAGCCTGCAGGGCGGCACACTTCTCGTCACGCCGCTGATGGGTGCTGACGGCGAAGTTTATGCCGTGTCGCAAGGCTCTGTCGCCGTCGGTGGTTTCTCAGCAGGCGGAGATGCCGCCTCAGTAACACGCGGTGTGCCGACAAATAGTCGTATTTCCAACGGCGCCATTGTTGAGCGTGAAATCAGCTTTGAAATGGCTGATCTTGGAACACTGCGGTTGGCATTGCGCAACCCAGACCTAACCACGGCACGCCGGATTGCCTCGGCAATCAACGCCTTTTTGGGTCGCCCAGCGGCAGATGCCCAAAACCCCACAACGGTCGCTCTCACGATCCCAGAGGACTACCGCGGAACTGCCGTAGACCTGCTAACAGACATCGAACAATTACGTGTCGAGCCAGATGCTCCCGCCCGCGTGGTGATTGACGAAGCGTCCGGGATCATCGTGATGGGGCGAGACGTGCGCGTGAGCCAAGTCGCCATAGCGCAGGGAAATCTCACCATTTCGGTCACAGAAACACCGCAAGTCAGCCAGCCTTCGCCCTTCTCGCAAACGGGAACGACGGAAGTCGTGCCTCGCACAGAAGTAACCGTTCAAGACGATGTAGAGCGGCAACTTGCTGTCCTCGATGGCTCCGTCTCTCTCCAGGTGTTGGTCGATGGGCTTAACGCTCTCGGCGTTAGCCCGCGCGACATGATCACAATCTTGCAATCCATCAAAGCAGCAGGTGCGTTGCAAGCTGAAATTGAGGTCCTCTGATGGCAATGGACACGGGGTTCCCCACTCCTTTTCGCTTAACAAGCCAGATTGCTGAAGCCGACCGTGCGGCCGCAACAACCCGCCAACCTTCGCTCAATGAGACGAAGGCGCGCGAAACAGCCGACAGCTTCGAAGCGCATTTTCTCTCCACTTTTGTGGAGTCCATGTTCTCAGGCATTAAGTCTGATGGTCCTTTTGGCGGTGGCCAAGGAGAAACAGTTTTCCGGTCAATGTTGAACCAGGAATATGGTGCAGCCATGTCCCGCTCCGGTGGGGTCGGCATCTCAGATGCTGTCTTTAACGAAATCCTCAAAATCCAGGAGGCATCACAGTGACATCACGTTCCACAACAGCCAAATCCGAACCAAATCCACTCAAAATCGTAGATAGCCTGACCCAAATTGCACTTCGCTTGGACGAAGTTTTAGGTTTAGAAACAGAGGTCCTTAAAGATCAAAAACTGGGAAATGTTGTTGAATTTCATGAGGAAAAAGCCCGGTTGACCAACGAATTTGCGCTCCACGTGAACGCAATTAGCAACGATCCACATTTGGTCGACCGCGCCCCTGCAGAACGTGTCAATGCGCTCAAATCAGCAATGGCAGACCTGCACTCACGTTCCGAGCAAAGCGGACGGCTCCTCATCGCCGCCAAATCCGTCTCAGACGGTATTGTGCAAACCGTCGCCAAAGTGGCGGCCAGAAAACGGGCCCCGCAAACAGGGTACGGGCAAAGTGGTGCCATGACGCAAGCGCTCCACAACAACGCTCCTCTATCCTTGGACGCATGTGTCTAAACCGCAAAGCCTAAGATTTAGAAACCGCTCAAATCTGCGGGTTTGATCGGAATATTAACTCTCTGCTAACCCTATTCTGCGACTTCTTAAATGAAGTCGACTGTGCCTTCCGCGCCTAGATTGACGGTCTTTATTAGGAGCCGCTGACAAATGAGTCCACAGCCTCAACCCGTTCTCACCCCCGGCCTAGACGTTGACCGCACGCTCAAACAAGCAATCCGCCTGCATCAAAAAGGTCGACATGAACAGGCACAAAAACGATACACAAAAATACTACAGGCTGATCCCGCCCATGCTGGCGCAATGCATTTAGTGGGCCTCTTGGCACATCAGGCAGGACGCAACGCCGAAGCGATAGACCTCATCCGGCAAGCGCTCGCACTTGATCCAACTTTTGCTGATGCTTATTTCAATTTGGGTCTCATTCATGAAACAGAGAACCAGCCCGGTGAAGCAGAGGCCTGTTACCGCAAAGCCCTGGAAGTTGACGCCAAATGTGGGAACGCAGCACTCAACTTAGGAAATATGCTCTTCAATAGCGACCGTTTTGCTGAAGCTGTGACTTGCTATGACATTGTACTTGATATCCAACCTGCGGATTCACTGGCGCATAAAAACCGTTCACGCGCATTGCGCGAGCTGAAAGATTTTGACGCTTCTTTAAAGGCCATTGAACGCGCAATTGATCTACGCCCGGATGATTCACTTCTTCAATTCGAGTACGCCAACGCCTTGCGCGATGACCGCCAGTTTGAGAAAGCCGTTTCTCACTACGAAGAAGCCCTGCGCTTGGAACCAGACGCATTAAGCACGATGTGCAACCTCGGCGGCACCCTCAAAGATGTTAATCGTCGAGAAGACGCGCAAGCGATGCTCGAACGTGTCTTGGAAATTGATGACCAATGCTCCGAAGCCTACGTCAATCTCGCCAATCTGGCTCATGACCGGGAAGATTACCAAGAAGGTATCGACATAATCGACCAGGTCTTGAAAATCCGACCCAACTATCCGGAAGCCTACTGCACCCTAGGACGGATTTTGAGCGCAGATGCTCAAAATGATGATGCGCTTGCCGCATTTCAAATGGCGATTGAATTGTCACCAACCTTTGCCGAAGCCTACGTCAACCTGGGGTCGGTCCTGCAAACCATTGGGCGTCCCGATGATGCGCTCAACGCCTATGAGATTGCGCTCAACATCAAGCCAAAAATGGACCTAGCATATTGGAATTTGGCACTCGCATTACTGTCTGCTGGACGTTTAGACGAAGGCTGGAGCCTGTTTGGATACGGTTTCACAAGCGGTCAACGCCAACCCTATCGCCCTTTCCCAGGAATGTTGTGGGAAGATGACGACATCAGCGACAAGACCCTTTTTGTCTGGCGCGAACAAGGTATTGGCGACGATCTGAGATTTTCAACGGTCTATCATGACCTTCATGAGCAGGCCAAACAGCTCATCATTGAAACAGATAAGCGGCTTGTGCCTCTCTACCAACGTACCTGGCCAAATGCGATCGTGCGCGAAGAGACCAACACAAGCACGGGTCTTGGCAATATGAGCAGTCCAGATTTTGACATCACAGCACCTGCCGGGATGGCCGCATCATTTCGTCGGCGCACGCTCGATACTTTTCCCATCGAGCCAAAAGCTTTGCTTCCAGATCCCATCGTTCAAACACGTTGCACCGAGTGGCTCGCTTCACTTGGGGCAGGACCAAAAATCGGTTTTGCGTGGCGGTCTAAATTAATGACGAAAACCCGAGCCGTCTATCACACAAAAATCAGGGATTGGACTGACTTACTCGCCACCGAAGAACTGAGTTTCATCAATTTGCAATATGACAATGTTGATGATGAGCTCAAAGAGATGCAAGAGGAATACGGCATCACCGTGCATCAAATGCCCGACCTTGACCTCTTCAATGATCTCGATTCCGCTGCTGCCCTGACCTCATGCGTTGACTTGGTCATTAGTTCACCAAGTTCTGTTCTCGAGATGGCTGGCGCCTTGCACCAAAACGCTTTTGGATATGCCATGGCTGATCACCCGTGGCAACTGGGCACGGATCATTTCCCCTGGTTTCCCAATACCCGCCTATACCCCGTTATCAATACAAATGAGCACGCACAAATGATCACGACAATCACAAAGGATGTACGTGAGTTTTTGAACCTGCCGAAGGATTGACCAAAATGTCTGCAAATCACGCCTTGCTCAACACCTCGAGCCCCGCGAAAGAGGGTCAAGTAGACCAACTCGTGCAAGATGGAATGCTGGCACACCGCCAAGGGCGTTTTTCTGACGCGGTTCGACTATATGAAAAGGCGCTCAAAAAGGCACCGCAACATCTAGCGGCACTAAATCTACTCGCCGATGCCCATCTTCATCTCGGTAAAAATTCACGTGCTCTAACGACTATTCGTCGCGCGATCTCTATCAACGCCTCCATGCCCAGCGCCTGGATTGTCCAAGGCTCTGCACAACGCAGAATGGGCGAATTTGACAGCGCTATCGTATCGCTCGAAAAAGCAGTCGAGCTGAAGCCAGATTCTTCCGATGCCCTCATGACTTTGGCCGGCACCCTGCGTGATGCAGGACAGCTTGACGCTGCCATTGATGCATATGAAGAGCTCGTGGAAATGGCACCAGACCTTTCAAAAGCCCATTATAATCTGGGAAATGCTCTCATAGATGATCGTCAGTTTGATGAAGCGATCCTGGCTTTCGAAGAATCTGTGCGTCTTGACCCGGCATATAGTCCAGCACAAATCAATCTCGCAGGCGCCCTACACGCTGAAGATCGATTAGACGACGCATTGGTCGCCTCTACCTTGGCCCTTGAACTCGAACCCACCTCGCGCAACGCACGGATCAATCACGCAAATATTCTGAGAAGTCTAACCCGGTTTGACGAGGCCGAAGCCTTATACAAAGAATTGGTCGCAGAGGACGCAAATGATGCAGACGCTCATGACCTTTTGGGCACAGCGCTGCAGGGGCAAGCACGATTTGACGAAGCAATTTCATCCTATCGCACAGCAATCCAAATCAATCCAAAACTGCCACTCTATCAAGGCGACCTCTCGACGGCCCTGCTAGCAGACGGCAGGCTGGCTGAAGGTTGGGAAAAATACGAAGCGCGATTTGGTAAATCCGATACGACGGTCTATCGCCGCAAAATCGGAGCATCCATCTGGCGAGGCGAAAACCTTACTGGAAAAACAATTCTGGTATGGCGAGAACAAGGTGTCGGAGACGACATCCGGTTTGCCTCCTGTTATGCCGACGTTCTAGCGCGGGTAAAAGATGAGGGTGGACGTTTGATCATTGAAACAGATCCTCGTCTCATCACCCTTTATGCACGTTCTTTTCCTGGTGCCACCGTTCGTGCCCCTGGTGAAGCAACACCAGAAGAAGAAATAGATTTTGATGTCGCAGCGGGCTCTCTCCCTGGCATCTTGCGAAAATCTATCGGGGACTTCCCCGAAACACCGGCATTCCTTGTTCCAAAAGGGGCAAGCGTAAGTATTTTCCGCAGGGAAATAGAAGCTCTGGGGTCTAGCCTAAAAGTTGGTCTTGCTTGGCGCAGTCGAAACATGGCGTCCAGTCGGAATCGTTTCTACACCAAATTGCCTGAATGGAAGGGATTGTTCGCCGATCCAAAAATTCAATTGATCAATCTCCAATACGGCAATGTCGCCAACGAGATCGACGAGGCGAACAACAACCTGGGCGCCAATATTCATGTTGTTGACGGCTTGGACTTGATGAATGATCTCGATGGTGCGGCAGCACTCACTTCAGCGGTTGATGTTGTTATTTCGGCCGGCACCTCAGTTGGCGACATGGCGGGCGCTGTCGGCAAACAAACCTATATGTATGGCGCATACCGCCACCCGATGTGTTTGGGGACGGACAATTTCCCTTGGTATCCATCTGTAGCCTGGGTCGGACACCGCTGGAACGAACCGCTTACGAATTCAGTGGATAAGATCGTTGACCATGTGCGCCATCTAGCCGAGAAACGGGGCTGAAGCAGTCCCTGCTCTCCCCGGCAACACTCTCCCACTAGGTGGAAAAATCTGCCGGTCTCGGGAAGGAACTTCCCTCCCCCCAACGCACCAAAAACACTATAACCCCTTGAAATAATTGAATCTTCTAAACTGGCCCAATGCTTGCGAAGTCTACAGCAGACGAAAGCCGGCATTCCGCCGGTCTAGGAGAGCATCATGATCTCGAAACGGGCGACAGGAAAAACACAGAAAGGCTGCAAGCCTTATGTGCCAAATCGAGCCATCGTTTACGCGTCATTAATGATTAACTCCGAGTATACGTACCGTGCCGGAATGGGACAGACCGGCAAAAGCCCGGAGGGTATAAAAAATGTCTGATGTAGTATTATCAGGAGCAATTCGAAACAATCTGCTGAGTATGCAGAACACGGCGAAATTGCTTGCTGAAACAAATGTACGCCTAGCGACCGGCCTAAAGGTCAATAGTGCAATTGATGATCCAACTGCGTTCTTTACAGCGCGGAGCTTGGATACACGTGCGGCCGACCTTACCAGCCTGCTTGATCAAATGGACCAGGCGGTCCAAACGCTCACAGCAGCTGATGAAGGCATTAAGTCGCTCACCAAACTTGTGGAAACGGCAAAAGCAACCGCAACACAAGCCCTTGATACCCCGATCAACGCCTCGTTCGTTGAAGGTGCACGCGACACGTTTCCCGATCAGTCGTTGAAAATGTCTGCGGTCTTCACGTCGATCGCGAGCACAGAAGTCATCACAGTCAATTATGGCGGTGGTGCTGCGCAAGCTGTCACGGTCGGCGGCAAAACAGTTTCTCAATTCGTTGCAGCTCTTGCAGCCCTTAGTGGGGTATCAGCAAGCATTACAACGAATGGATCGCTCCGCATCGAAGCCGATGATGGATCGGATATGGTTATTGCCAACAGCATCGGTTCCGTCGCAACAGATCTCGGTGTGGTCGGAACCTTCGAGAATGGTCAGAACCGGACAAAATTCGAATCTGATTTCAATACTCTGAGAATTCAGATCAACGAACTGGCACTTGATGCGTCTTATCAGGGTGTGAACCTGCTCAACGGAAATGACCTAACGGTCAATTTCAACGAGTCACAGACCAGCCAGATGACCATGCAAGGCGTGGTTATGGACTCTGCCGGACTAGGTATTGGGGCCGTCGCAACGGACGACTTTAAAACGGAGTCTAAGGTTCGCAGCTTCATCTCGCAACTTGATGGTGCGATCAGCTCGCTTCGGACACAGTCCTCTACCTTCGGTGCCAATCTAGGCGTTGTTGAAATTCGCCAGGGCTTTACAGATCGAATGGTGAATACACTTGAGACAGGCGCTGCCAATCTAACATTGGCCGATACAAACGAAGAAGGTGCAAACCTTCTGGCGCTTCAAACCCGCCAGTCTCTCGGCACCACAGCATTGCGGATCGCCTCGCAAGCTGAACAAAACGTTCTGCAGCTCTTCTAATAGGAAGAAGCACACAACGATCTGTCCCAAAGATCGAGTCTTGAGGAGCGGGGTTCATCCCCGCTCCCGACACCGCCGGGACAAAAACAAAAAAGAACGCTCTCCTCTATCCTCTCTTTTGGGAAACAGAGGATATTTACAAGCGAAAATTTTATCGCTTTGTGAGCAAAAAAAGCTCCTCAGAATAAAAAAACATCCGCCGCCAAGCTTTTATCGTAAAAAAAGCGTAAGCCTATTATGCGGAAAATCGCACCACCGGGTAACACATTATTAGCCCTACCACACCCGTCTTATATTCAGTATTTACCTGGATTTGATGACAGACGGCGCTTTTGATAGCAAACGCTGCGTTTACCAAATTGCATAGCCTAAACGAAGTGTAATCGTACCAACCACAAAAAAACATCACCCCATTTACTCCTTTTTTACCATCGGTGCCCATGATGGCTACAGCTCAGGATGAGCGTCGCTACAAGCTCCTAGGAAAGGAAATAAGTTATGGCTAATATCGCAATTTCATCAGCAGTTCGTGAGAACCTTAGCTCTCTCCAGAACACTGCAGATCTTCTTCAGCAAACAACAAAACGGCTGTCAACTGGTCTTAAAGTTTCAAGCCCAATTGATAATCCAACGTCTTTCTTCACGGCGCAGGGTTTGAACAACCGTGCATCTGACCTTTCAACACTTCAGGACAATATTGGCCTTGCTGTTGAAACGTTGAACGCGGCAGCTGGCGGCATCGATTCACTGGCAACATTGGTTGAGCAAGCTAAGTCAACAGCCAACACGGCATTGAATACGAAAGTCAAGGCCAATGATTTCGCTGCTACAGTAGCAGTCACAGATCCAACAACAGCTCTTTCTGCATTTGCAAACGCTGTATCTACCGAAGCAATCACCGTCACAGTTGACGGCGCGGCAACGGTTATCACAGCAAAAGCACTGACTGTTTCGAAGTTCGTTTCCTCGTTGAACGCAATTTCAGGTCTGACGGCAAAAATCTCCGGCACATCGCTGGCGCTTTCAGCAACAAACGGTCGTTCTGTAACTGTTGCAAACAGTGGTTCTGGTGGGTCGCTTGGTTCTGACATCGGTCTTGCCGGTACTTTCGACAATGGTGCAAACCGCGACAGCCTCGTCACAGACTACAACAACCTGCTGGAACAGATTGACCAGTTGGCAAATGACGCAAGCTTCAACGGTGTGAACCTGCTCAAAGGCGATAGCCTGACAGCTAAGTTCAACGAAGATGGCTCGTCTAAACTGGACATCTCTGGTGTGACGTTCAACGCTTCCGGGCTTGGATTAGATGACACAACAACATCAGCGTTCAGCGCAGACTCAGGCATCAACGCTGTCGTCGCCAAATTGGACACGGCGACCAACACCTTGCGGTCACAGTCTTCTTCCTTCGGTAACAACCTTGCCGTGGTGGAAAACCGTCAGAACTTCACAAACGCTCTGATCAGTGTTCTCGAAACCGGTGCCGGTGGCCTTACACTTGCCGACACCAACGTTGAAGGCGCAAACCTTCTCGCCCTCCAGACTCGTCAGTCTCTGGGCACAACAGCTCTGTCTCTATCAAACCAGGCAGACCAAGCAGTACTTTCCTTCATTCGATAAGAGTACTTTTTCGACGACATCCGGCGAGGCGGGGACCACATGGTTCCCGCCTTTTCGTATTTAGGCATCACAAAACCTGTCCCTCAAAAACAAGATTCCACACAGGCCAAAATTGGCGTAGATTGAGAATCAGGCAGGACGTCCAGAAAAAACGTCGAGAAGACAGGAATTCCTCATGGCACTCAAAGTTGAACTCAAACCAGGCGAACGTTTCATTCTTGGCGATAGTGTCATCACCAACGATGACCAACGTACGCGCCTCTTTATCGAAGGGAATGCTCCAATTCTCCGCGCAAAAGATGTTATGCGCGTTGAGGATGCAACCACTCCCTGCGAAAAAATCTATCTCATTGTCCAGATGATGTACCTGTCACCAGATCCACAGAAGCACCACGATATCTATTTTTCTGTCATCAAAGAAGTGCAGGAAGCCGCGCCAAGCACAATGCCATACATCGATGAGGTCAATCAGCAGATCTTGAATGGTGCCATGTACAAAGCATTGAAAGCTGCAAAGAAGCTGATCAAATACGAAGCTGATATCATGTCTGGAGGCCTGGAAACGAATACTTCCGACGACTAACGATCCCAAAAGCATTCATCGTCTATTAGGCAATTTCTTTAAGCGGCCATTCACCACAAAACAATGTCAAGACAGTCCATCCCCCTCCTACTTCCCCATTTTTAGGTTTTCTTAACAGCCTCAGAGCAAGGTTGGCTCAGCTCAGAACGAGCTTGGTAAGTAATTCCTAGAAAAGGAAATGAGTAATGGGTGAAATTGCAATCTCAAGTGCAGTGCGTGAAAATCTTGGCTCGCTGCAAAACACTGCTGACCTTCTTCAGCAAACAACAAAACGTCTGTCTACCGGCCTGAAAGTTGGTAGCCCGATTGACAATCCAACGTCATTTTTCACAGCACAAGGTCTAAGCAACCGCGCTGCTGATCTATCTACGTTGCAAGATGACACTGGCCTTGCTGTTGAAACACTGAATGCAGCAGCCGCTGGTATCGATTCACTGTCAACATTGGTTGAGCAAGCTAAATCTACAGCGAACTCTGCATTGAACACGAAAATCAAAGCCAATGATTTCGCTGCCACAAAAGCAGTCACAGATCCAACAACGGCTCTTTCTGCATTTGCAAATGCTGTATCTACCGAAGCCATCACCGTCACAGTCGACGGCGCAGCAACGGTTATCACAGCAAAAGCACTGACTGTTTCGAAGTTCGTTTCCTCGTTGAACGCAATTTCAGGTCTGACAGCAAAAATCTCCGGCACATCGCTGGCGCTTTCAGCAACGAATGGACGTTCTGTAACTGTTGCAAACAGTGGTTCTGGCGGATCGCTCGGATCTGACATCGGCCTTGCTGGTACTTTCGACAATGGTGCAAACCGCGACAGCCTCGTCACAGACTACAATAACCTGCTGGAACAGATTGACCAGTTGGCAAATGATGCAAGCTTCAACGGTGTGAACCTGCTTAAAGGCGATAGCCTGACAGCTAAGTTCAATGAAGATGGCACATCTAAATTGGACATCACTGGTGTGACGTTCAACGCTTCCGGTCTTGGACTAAGTGACACGACAACAGCTGCGTTCGGCACAGACTCAGGCATCAACGCTGTATCTGCAAAACTGGATAGTGCAGTTAGCACACTTCGCTCGCAGTCTTCCTCTTTCGGTAATAACCTTGCCGTAGTGGAAAACCGTCAAAGCTTTACCAACGACCTCATCGGTGTATTGGAAAGTGGCGCAGGTGGACTGACTCTGGCTGACACTAACGTTGAAGGCGCTAACTTGCTTGCCCTTCAGACGCGTCAGTCTTTGGGTACAACAGCCTTGTCACTATCTAACCAGGCTGACCAATCGGTTCTTTCCTTTATTCGTTAAGGAAAGCTTCCAACGACAATCAGAAAGGCGGCGACCTCTGGTCTCCGCCTTTTTTGTTGTCTGAAATACCTTTTCACTGATTGGGTATCTGACAATGCCGATCACTCATTCTTAACCTCAAACGCATAATCTCTTCACAAGACAAAGTGAATGCTATGAGTGTTACCAGAGTGCAAAGGTAAATCTTGATGGTCAATCCGGCAGAAGCATACGGACAAACAGTCAAACTTGGCGGCGACCCAAGGGAGTTAGAAGCAACGATCCTTATTCGCGCTGCCAGTCGGCTGCAAAAACTTAAAGATGATTGGCAACCTCGCTCACCCGACGTGCTCCCTGCACTGCAATATAATCGTCAAATCTGGACCATTTTTGCATCTTCCGTAACGGACGGTAGTAGCGAGCTGCCGACTGACATTCGTCAAAACCTGGCCAACTTGGCTCTATTCGTTTTCAAACAAACATTGGCCGTGCAAACGTCTTCTGATCCCCAAAAGCTGGACTCACTGATCAATATCAACCGTCAGATTGCCGCAGGCCTCTTTCAAAAACCGACAGCGCAAGACGAAACGACCACGGGGTAATCCCCACACAATCGACAATAAAAAACCCGGCTTCAAAGCCGGGTTTTTGTTTGCGGTCAGGCAGGTTTGAAAGAAACGGCCTACCTCAGGAAATTCAGCAAACTCAAGCTGCTGATGCGGGCCGTGACCTGATAAGCAGCTTCCAACTGGGTCTGCACCACACCAAGCTTTGCAGCGACTTCAAATGAATCGGCATTTTCAACATCATCAACAATCCCTGTAGAAACAGAGATAGCAGATTGAGTTTGCCCTTTTGCGCTATCAATCTTTGACTGCAGGAAACCCATTTCCATCAACGCATCAAGCGGCGCACGCTGGCCTTGAAACGATACTGTGTCCGCCGCCCGTTCAACCATTTCATCATACTCTTTGCTGCCCAACGGATCTGAGCTAGAAAAAGTGGTGATGGAGAGCAATGCCGTCGTTTTCATCAGATCAATAATCGAACTGTCATCCGCTCTCACGCCATAGGAAACAACCTCATTGTCGCCGATCTTCGCCAATCCAGGCGCATTGCTTGATGTGTCGCCAGTGTACCAAAAGACAGTATCCGTCGACGTGCCATCAACCATCGAAGTGGCGGACGATAAAGGAGCACCATTCACACGTTGAGGTGGGTTGCTCTCAAAAAAATTGTTTGCTGCTTCCGCAGCCGACGCAGACTTAACCGTCGTTTTAGTAAACTCTTGCAACGCAGTGTCAAAAGCGCTGTGAAAATTTGCAGCAGTGGTATTCTCATCCGCACCAATGAGGAACTCCCCCTCACCTGCCGGTGAAATGCTTGTCGCTTTGAACGTCAACGTCTCTTTCGTACCGTCTGGCATCGTAAACTCGATGCCGATGCTCTCGCCGTGTTGAGGCAAAGTGGCCGAAAAAGCAATATCGAGGTTTGGTGGGGACCCCACAGGACCAGTTACCGTGGTTCCACTCAATGTTGAGGTTGTCCCAAACAGTTTGGTGCCAAAAACACTTGGGTCAGCATCTTCTGCCACGCTGAATGTGTTACCCACTGTATTCAAAGTAAGCCGAGCGCGATCATCAGACCCCATATCCGCTTGCGCGCGCTCTGAAACCAACTGTTTCAATCCTGCATGTGTCGTGTCGCCATCCAAGATCAAACCAGGAAGTGCTACGGGCGGATCAGCGGTATCAGTGCCACCAAACAGGTGACGCCCTTCCAACTCTGTATTGAGAAGAGAAGTAATTTCATCGAATTGAGAGGCTGCATTGAGTTGAAGTTGAGTTTGCCCTGACCCGTTAAGGTCAAAAGTGGTCGTCAATGCGTCGGTCTTCACTTTGGACGAAATTTCATCCATCCTTGTCAAAGCACCTGACTGGATCCCCAACCGCAAATTGACCAAATCCATGGTCTTTACGTAGCCCTCCATCGATGTGACCTGATCACGCAAAGACAAGACGACGGCAGCATCGGAGCCAAGTCCACCAAATGTTTCGGCTTTCTTGCCTGTTACGAGCTGACGGCTCAAATCATCCTGCGACTGCTTGATCGTCGTAACATTTTCTTGAAGGCGCAAAGTACGCGCGAGTGATGAAATTTGCATAAGATTACTCCCTCAGACCTATCTTCCGATGCTCAGCATGATGTCCATAAGTTCTTTGACTGTTGTCATCACGCGAGCATTCGCCGAATAGGCATTTTCAAGGACCAAAAGGTTTGATAGTTCTGAATCAATATCAACACCAGCGTTCGCGTCATGACGGCTCTGCAACGTGTCGCTAACGATTTTGTTGGACGCAACTGCCGTCTTTGCATTGGCCGCCTGAGATGACTGAAAATCAACGATGCGTCGGGCAAAAGCATCGACAGTTCCCAGAAATGGAGACGTACTACTACCAATACCAACATCAGCAGAGTAAGTGCGATTGTTATTCGTTAGCCTTTCAATCAAGTCCAAAGGACGTGCGGGGTCGCCAATGGAAGTGGCCGGGTTTGTGTTGTACGCAACCAAGAGCGAATTATCTGCTTCAACAGTTGAATTTACGCGAATGCGTTGCGCAATACCCAGTTTCTGACCATCGCCATCAAGACTGTTTGAATAAATTGTTTGTGAATTGCCATCGACAAAAAGTGCCAACCCTGTGCCAGCGTCAACTAGCGCAGCAGGTGTAATGCTCGTCGCCACAGCATCAATATCCGAAGTGCCGACAGCGCCATCATCAACAAATCTTAGGACAGTGCCAGACGGGTTGGAAGCAACCACTTCCGAGGGAAGAGCGGTATTAATATCCGTAACGATACCTGCAATCGGCTGCGTCCAATCAATCCCAATAACTGTATCATTTGGATTGTTTGTCGCTGCATTCGTCAGAGGCAAAATGGACGGGTCTTCAACCTTAACGATTGTGACAGACGAAGTGACGCCACCGATCGTATATGTCAGGTCAATCGTATTCCCCGACAACATAGAAGCCGTTTCAACGTCAAACCCGTTTGCAGCGCCGGAGGTAGCCGCTGTGCCATTCGTTGTTTCAGTGGACAACGCCAGGATCATTTCCGAAGCCAGCTCATCCAACTGCGCTTGGGCTTCTGGAAGTGTTTTGTCTCGCAATTCAATCAAGGCCGCAATTTCACCAGACCGGAATGCGTCCGCTGCAATCAGGTCTACGGTTGTCGATCCGGCAGAAAGAGAAATTGTCCCCACTGTTCGTTTAGTAGGGTCAGTGCTGTAGGCCGATGTCGCATTCAAACTTGTACGCTCATCAAAGCTCAAATTGGCCGCAGCAGAATCCAGTAAGGCAAAGCCACCGCCAGTAAACAGGCTAACCGCGCCATCGTCACGGGCAACAACATTGATATCCATCAACTCTGACAAGCGATCAATCGCTTGGTCACGTAAATCTTCTAAGTCAGCGGCGGAACCATTGGTCGCCGTGGCGCGAACAATTTGGTCGTTGATGTCGGCAATCCGTTTAAGCTGCGTATTGGCATCAGCGACCGCTGACCCCAGTCCAGACTCTGCTTCGAGACGAAGTTTTTGAACGAGGTCTGACATGCCGTTTAATGAATCTGCCAAATCATCTGCTTCATTCAGAACGTTAGACCGAATGGCTGAGTTTTCAGGTGTCGTTGCCATGGCCTGAAGCGAAGTCGTCAGATCAGCCAATCGGCCAGCAAGTGACAGACCAGATTCTGGTGAGCCCATCGCTGTGTCGATCCGGGCAAGATAATCTGATTTCGTCTGAGAACTGATCGTATCGGCACGTGCAATCCGCAATTGCTGCTGCTGGAAGATGTCGATCTCGCGCTTTGCCGCAGAATAAGCGACACCAATGCTTTGTCCATTAGCAAGCACGCTCTCTGTCGTAATGCTCTTTCGCGTATAACCGGGTGTGCTTGCATTCGCGATATTGCGCGAAACGACATCGATCCCGGCTTGGGTCGCATTCAGCCCGCTTATGGAAGAATGTAGCGCGTTGGTGAGAGTCATGTGCTTACCGTTACGTCAGAGAAAACTTCAAATCAGCCGATTATCGTTTCATGTTCAGTGTTTCGGTGATCATTTCATCAGCTGTTGTGACAATCCGGGTATTCGCCGAATAGGCCTGCTGGGTGATGATCAGTTTCGAAAACTCATCCGCGATATCCACATTGGAGGCTTCTAGCGCAGCTGCCACAATGGATCCGCCCGCACCAATCAGCGCCTCGCCGGACCCTTGAGTGGAAGAAAACGCGCCACCATCTTCTTTCTGCAGCGCATTTGGATCGTTGAAACGCACAAGCGTCACTTCCGCCAGATCCACCGTCTTACCGTTGGAGTAAGTGCCAATCACACGACCGTTGCCAGATATGGCGACTTCAAGCAGAGAACCTGCGGCAAAGCCATCTTGATCAAGCGAATTAACGGTGACAGATCCACCCGTTGATTCAAACTGTGTGACGTTCGATGCGCCATGGTTCAACGTAATGTTGCCAAGATTATTCCCATTGACTGTCAGGGCAGTAATCGTTGCTGAATTCACAGCCGGCGCCAACTGTCCATTTGTAAAGGCATAGTCCTGGCCGATATTCTGCCACTTGGTCGCCGTGCCAGTGGCTGTGTCACTGCTCTTGTAGAACATGTTCCACGTCTCACCACCACCGATGCCAGCAGTGCCTGCTGCATCTTCAATTTTGGCCCAACGCATTTGAACCTGCGTCGGCGCACCCAAATTGTCATAGAGCGTGATTGACCCACCTGCGAGGGAGCGGTCAAGGAAAAGACTTTCATCGCCCCCTTGCACAACACCTGTACCGCTGGTTGTCAGGTCCACTGCAAAATCGCCAGCTTGCGCCAGCTCACTACCAGCAATTGCCGCATCAGCATTCACCGTTTTGGGGAATGCTGGAAGGTTAGCTTCATACTCAATGGTTGTGCTGACATTGGCATCCAGAAATGTCCGATTAATTTGAATGGGACTTGGCACATCACCAACTGGGTTGCTGGTCGCAGGATCAACACCAACGCCTTGCAAAAAGTATCCAGAGCTGTTGACCAGATACCCATTTCGGTCGAGTTCAAAATCACCCTGTCGGGTGTAACGATCCACGTCCAGAAGCACAGGTTGATTATCAAGCGATCCTACAGCTTCAGAAACCACGAAAAATCCAGGACCGTTGATTGCCATATAGGTGGTCACGGGGCTCGAATTGATCGCGCCTTGCACATTGTTTGTATATGCAGGCTGCGCGTAGGTCGTGCCTGGAAGGTGAAAATTGTGCCCACTGGCAGTCACGGAATCATAAAAGCTCGTGTCTGTCCGCTTGAACCCTGTCGTCTGCGAGTTGGCGATATTATCCGAGATATGCGAAAGCGCCGTAGATTGCGCCTGAATACCGGAAATTGCCGTCGACATTGCACCGTTAAAGCTCATTTTTCCTAGCTCCTAAAAACTGACCGGCCAACACCGGAAATATCTTGGTTATTAGAAAGCAAGGGTTGGGCCAACTGCTTTATTTAATAAAATCAACTAGTTAGTGGGTTGGTAGGGTCGGAAAACTGGGAAAATGACGAAGCTTGCCCGGCAATTTCTGCCTTCTAGAGGCGATCCTGAGGCTTCAATTTAGTCCTCCTCCCAAAATCTTCGATGAGCTTTCCGACACTACTCCACACACATTGGGGGCCTGTGCACACCTATGCACAGGCGTTTTGCTTGAACCAATGAGCCGCACCCCCTAGGTTCTCTGGCAATTAGTAACAGGGACAAGGTCGCCAAGCGGCCACTCAAACAAGTCCAAAAAAGCCAGTCGAGGAAGCATGAAGTTCGAAGGTACAAAAGATTATGTCGCCACAGATGATCTGCGGATTGCTGTAAACGCCGCAATCACGCTGGAGCGCCCTCTACTCATCAAGGGTGAGCCCGGCACAGGTAAAACAGTGCTTGCCGAAGAAATGGCCAAAGCACTGAACGCCGAATTGATCACATGGCACGTAAAATCAACCACAAAAGCCCAACAGGGCCTTTATGAGTATGACGCCGTCTCTCGGCTGCGTGACAGCCAGCTCGGTGATGAACGCGTCAAGGATATTTCCAACTACATTGCCAAGGGCAAGCTATGGGAAAGTTTTGAGCGCGGCGAACGCCCTATTCTCTTGATTGATGAAATCGACAAAGCCGATATCGAATTTCCAAATGACTTGCTTCAAGAGCTCGATCGCATGGAGTTCTTCGTTTACGAAACCGGCGAAACAATCAAAGCGGCGCAGCGACCGATTGTTGTCATTACATCAAACAACGAAAAGGAACTGCCTGACGCGTTTCTACGCCGTTGTTTCTTCCACTACATCAAGTTCCCAGACGAAGACACGATGAAACAAATCATCGATGTCCACTTCCCGCACCTCAAGGGCCGTCTCATTCAAGAAGCGTTGAGCATTTTCTACGAAATTCGCGATGTGCCCGGCCTCAAAAAGAAGCCTTCAACATCGGAATTGCTGGATTGGCTGAAGTTGCTCATGTCCGAAGACATTTCACCGGAAATGTTGAAAGAACGTGATCCAACAAAACTCATCCCACCACTCCACGGCGCATTGCTCAAGAACGAGCAAGACGTGCATTTGTTCGAACGCCTCGCCTTCCTCGCCCGCCGCGAACGAAATTAGCAGCTGAAACGAAATCGGAGGCGAACATGTTCGTACATTTTTTTCATGAATTGAAATCAGCCAACGTGCCTGTTTCACTGCGCGAATATCTGACCTTGCTTGAGGCAATGGACAAAAATGTGATCGAGAACAAGGTTGAGGATTTTTATTACCTCTCCCGCTCGGCACTCATAAAAGATGAGCGAAATCTGGACAAATTTGACCGGATTTTCAGCCATGTCTTCAAAGGCCTCGACTCTTTGGAAGAAGGCGACATCGCCCAAATTCCTGAAGACTGGCTCAAGTCACTGACAGAAAAGTTCCTAACCGAAGAAGAAAAGGCGCAGATCGAAGCGCTTGGTGGTTGGGAAAAAATTATGGAAGAGCTGCAAAAGCGGCTCGATGAACAAGAAGAGCGTCACGAAGGCGGCAGTAAGTGGATTGGCACAGGCGGCACCTCGCCGTTTGGCGCCGATGGCTATAACCCCGAAGGGGTCCGTATCGGCCAAAAAGAAGGTCGCCACGGCAAAGCCGTCAAAGTCTGGGACAAGCGTGAGTATAAAAACCTGGACGACAGTGTGGAACTCGGAACGCGCAACATCAAAATGGCTCTGCGTCGCTTACGTCGCTTTGCGCGGGAAGGACATGCTGACGAGTTGGATCTGCCTGGCACGATCAGCTCCACCGCGCGTCAAGGCTACCTTGATATCAAAATGGTGCCTGAGCGCAAAAACAAGATCAACGTTCTGATCTTCTTTGATGTTGGCGGCTCAATGGATAGCCACATCAAACTCTGTGAAGAACTCTTCTCCGCCGCGCGGACGGAGTTCAAAAACATGGAGTATTTCTACTTCCATAATTGTCTTTATGAATATGTATGGAAAGACAATCATCGTCGCCATCAGGAACGT
>Ga0209344_10000816_pt1 | contig 47578 bp, 42 predicted proteins | sample Cruoilmetagenom6_FD_187293 | JGI IMG/M metagenome (GOLD analysis project Ga0209344, IMG submission 187293) | Oil polluted marine microbial communities from Coal Oil Point, Santa Barbara, California, USA - Santa Barbara Oil Seep Sample 6 (SPAdes)... | ecosystem: Environmental > Aquatic > Marine... | reverse complement strand
CCCACCCGACCCGGCTTTGCCGGGCCACCCTCCCCATCAAGGGGAGGGAAAAAGGAGGGGCTGGGTGCCAATCCTTCGACAGGCTCAGGATGAGGGTTTGGGTGTTGCCGCCCCTGCCCTCAGCCCAGCCATTTCGGGTAATCGCTGACCAGGAGGTGCCAGGGGTCCTCGTCTTCCTCGATACCGGAGAAGCGGGAGATGCGGGGGTCTTCGAAGACATTGTCGGTATTGTCGTCATTGACCGTTGAGACCTCACCGACAAACACGTCGCCGCCCTCGCCCCAGAAGGCATGCCAGTGTTCATTGGGCATCAGGGTGACGCTTTCGCCGGGGGCCAGGCGGAGCTTGTGGCCGGGCTCGAGTTCGCGGCGGATGCCGTCGGTATAGACAATCGTGCCCTTGGTGCGGTCGCATTTTCCGTCGGTGTCGCCGAATAGTTCGATGACCAGGGTGCCGCCGCCGCGATTGATGATATCTTCGGCCTTCAGATTATGGCGGTGCATGGGCGAATACTGGTTTTCGCGGCTGATCATCGCTTTTTCGGCATAGAGCATGCCGGTGCCCTTGCTCAGGTCCTCGACATGGCCATTGCGCACGGTGAAGAGGAACAGGCCGGTTTCGGCAAAATTCCCGAGGCCATAATCGGAAATATCCCAGCCCAGGCCGGCATCAATGATATTGGCGATCTCGTTGGTGCGGGCCTGCATTTCCGCCGGCGACCAATAGGCAAAGGGCGGCAGGATATAGCCGAAGGAGCGAATGAATTCGTCGCTTTCGCGCATGATCTGGTTGACGCGGCTGCGTTTGATGGAGGCCTGGGGCATGGCTTTGGGTCCGCCTGTTGGTTACGTTAATCTGTTTATATAAGCTCGGCTGGGTCTATTCCATCGGTTCGCCGACCTCGATTGCATGCCCATCCGGGTCGAGGAAACGGAAAACCCGCTGTCCCCAGGCCTGGGTTTCGACCGGGTGGATCAGGCGGACATGCGGGGCGATGGCCGCGAAGGCTGCATCGATATCGGGGTGTTCGAAATAGAGCAGCAGGTTTTTCTGGCCATAGCCCTCAGGCCGCTCATCGACATTACCCCATATTGTGCGTTGAAGCGCCTCCCCCTGATGGATGGCGAAGCCGTTGTCAAAGGCGACGAAATCGCCTTCCTCGGTTTTGACGCGCAATCCCATCACCTCGACATAAAAGCGCCTGGACCGTTCAAGGTCGGCAACGAAGGGCATTGGATTGATGAAACGCATGGTGCTCCGCTCAGAAGGTCTCGCGCAGATGCTGAAGTTTTAACCCCTTGGCCAAAGCTGCCTGATTTGGCTTGGCACCGTTTCGGGGGGTGAAGCTCAGGCGGGTTTCGCGGCCGGGCAGAAGCGTGACCGCATTGTCGGAGAAATAGCCCGGCATATCGGTGGTGGCGGTGACGAAAAAGGCCGGTTTGTCGGTTGTCAGGGTCAGGACCGGCCTGCCCCCGGGGCTGGACCATGTGGCTTTGATCCGCGCGGCTTCAATCTCGTAATATTTATAGGCGCGGGGGAAGAAGTCGTTTTCGCCCAGCAGCACGCCGTTCTTGTCAGTCCATTCAAAGAACAGGAATTCGCCCGCCGCCAGATCGGCAAGGGGGAGACGGAGGAGATCGATGGCCTTGTCCGGGTTAAGGCTGTGCTGACCCTGATGCAACGGGCGCTGGCTGCCATTGGTGTGGACGGCGCTGACCGTGAGATTGATCTCAGCTTTGCCGGCGCTGTCGTTGATGCCCCTCAGCACGATGGCATTTTTGACCGTATCGGGGATGGCGACGACGTTTTGGGGCAGAAAGAAGCGGCGGGCCATGTAGTGCAGCAATTTCCACTGCCCGCCATAATCGAGCGAGGCCCAGCTGGCGACGGGCCAGCAATCATTGATCTGCCAGAACAGGGTGCCCATGCAGCGCGGCTTGGTGGAGCGCCAGTATTCGATCGCCGTCTTGATGGCGAGGCCCTGTTGCACCTGACTGAGGAAGACCATTTCCGCGAACCCCTTGGGAAAGCGGAAATAGCGGCACATGGTCTCCAGAATGCGGGCATTGCCGCCCTCATTGCGCTGATGGGTTTCCATCACAGGAGATGAGGGATTGCGGTCTTCGGGCGAGGTGAAGCTTTCGATGACATTCATCGAGGTGAAGGACTGGAAGCCGAATTCGGAGGCGAAGCGCGGATTGACCGTGCGATAGGCCTCGAACGGTTTGGCCGAGTGCCAGACATCCCAGTAATGCATGTCGCCGCGGGTATCGATGTGCCAGCCATCGGCGAAATCCATATAGCCGAGCGAGGGCGAGGACGGCCAGAAACGGCGGCCGGGATCTTCCTCGGCGACAATGCTGGCCAGCATGTTGGAGAGCCGGTCGTAATTGGCGACGAAACGGTCGCGATTATTGCGGGTTTCCTCGAACCAGTTGATCGAGCCGATCACTTCATTGTCGCCGCACCAGAGCGCGATACTTGCGTGATGGTTGAGGCGGCGCACCTGCTGGGTGATTTCGGTGCGGATACTGTCGAGCATTTCGGGATTGGTGGGATAGGACATGCACGAGAACATGAAATCGTGCCAGACGAGAATGCCGAGTTCGTCGCAGATCTCGTAGAAATAATCCGGCTCGTACTGGCCGCCGCCCCAGACGCGGATCATGTTCATATTGGCGGCGACCGCACTTTCGAGCAGGTCGCGCACAACCTCCTTGGTGATCCGGGAGGGGATGGCGTCGGCGGGAATCCAGTTGGCGCCGAGCATGGTTATGTCGCGGCCATTGACCCGGCATTTGAACGCATGGTCGATGGCGTCTTTTTCAACGATCCATTCGAGGTCCCTAAAACCAATTTCACGCTTCGTGAATTCACCATCGAGACCCGTGGTCAGGGTGTAAAGATTTTGCGCGCCCTGCCCGGCTGGCCACCAGAGGTCGGGATTATCGATTCTCACCTTGTGGGTGAAGGTGTTTTCACCGGGGATGACTTTGCTTTTGCCGCCAATGTCTTGCCCGGCGATATTGTGAGACAGATTCACCGTGCCGGCCGCGAAGGCATGCACACGGGTGGTGATGGTCAGATCGCATCTGCCTTTGGTGTGCTTTTGGGAAATCTGCACGCTATCGGTGCGGGCAAGCGCTGTGCGGCGCAATTTCATGGCGCCGTAAACGCCGACCGGCATCAGGCAAATGCCCCAGTCCCAACCGCCGTGACAGGCGGTTTTTCGCAGGAAATTGATATGCGCCATATAGGGCTGGTTCATCTCGGCATAAGGGATGGGAAACGGGTGCGCGTCATAGCGTTTTTTGGCGATATCGCGGGCGACACCGAACTCGATACGAAGGGTATTTTCGCCGGGCCGGATTTTTCCGGTGACGTCGAAATCGTGGCGGATGAACTGGTTGTCGACCCGGGCGAGCAGTTTGCCATTGAGTTTGATCGCGGCAATGCAATCGATTTCACTCAAGGTCAAAGTAAGCAGCCCCGCAGCCATTTCCGCGCTGACCTCGAAGCGGCGTTCGACATTCCAGGGCACTTCGCTGACCCACATCACCGCCTGTTCATTGTCGCCAAAATAGGGGTCGGGGATTTCCCCCGCCTCGATCAGCGCGGTGTGCACATCGCCCGGCAGGGTGATGGTGGTGCTGATGGCGGGGCGGGCGGGCGTGTCGAGGGCAAAGGCACCACCGAGATCAATCTCGGCATAATCAATATTCGGCGTGGTGGTGTTCGACGCAGTCATTTGGCCCTCCCCGGCTTTCAGCAGGCGTTTTAGCTTAAAACACGTCGGGGCGGAATCTGAAAGCGCGGGGCAAAATGACGGCGGCGGACACCCGCTTTAGTGCCCGCGATTATCGAAATTAAGAAAAGCCGGCGGCGAAACGAAAGAGTTCGATCAAACTTGTGGTTTATTCACAAGTTTTCCGCGTGGTTAACAAGCAGCCAACAGCAACAACGGCATCATCCCGGATTAAGTAACGGGAAAGTCTGATTTCCCCAATAAAAGCTGACGCCAACCGTCACCATTATTCTTCGGGCCGCGTTGCCGCCGCGAGAATAGGGAGCTCAAAAAGGGGTTGGACGGGAGGCAAGCGGTCGGAAATTTCAGATAAGCACAAGACCGGAACATATTGCGGTGATAGATTCAAAATGACTGGTGGAGAGAGCAATGGGAATGGTTCTCGATATCAGTCGCAGGGATACGGCAACCTGCAAAGTTAAATGACGTCACCTAACACTCTAAAAATGATTGAAAATGGACGCAATCCACATACAGGAACACGCTGAGGACATGACTCAGCTGCTCACCGCGATGGCCAATCAGAAACGGTTGATGATCCTTTGTCATCTCCGGGAATCCGAAAAAAGTGTAAGCGAGATCGCCGATCTCGTGGAGCTCAGGCAATCGCCCCTTTCACAACATCTTGCCAAGCTGAGAGCGCTCGGCCTCGTTTCCACACGGCGTGCCGGCCAGTCAATTATGTATCGACTGGCATCGGACAAAGTGGAAGCGATGCTGGAGACACTTTATCGCCTCTACTGCGAAAAGGACTAGCCAGCGCAAACCCCAACACCGGAGTTGCCACCCAAGTTTTATAATTTCCAATATTTTACAAAAAAAATGGCGACGCGTTTCAAAGCCATGAACGACTTGACCACAACGGGGCTGATGCAGACGATTTGAACAGGTCAAATTGACTGACACGCAAAGGCCTATCCATTTCTGACGGGTCAAAAACTGGTTTCAGGACTTTGATGTGTTGCGTTTTTATCTGAATAAAGGGTGTCGGCCTGTTTCGGGAACGCTCTAATCTTCGAGCTGTTCCGTCTCCTTGAGATCGAGAAAGCCACCCGATTGCCGCGACCAGAGCTGGGCGTAATGCCCACCTTTGGCCAGCAATTGCTCATGGGTGCCCTCTTCGATGACATGGCCTTCATCGAGAATGATCAAGCGGTCCATGGCCGCGATTGTTGACAGGCGGTGGGCGATGGCAATCACGGTCTTGTTCAGCATCAGCCGGTCGAGCTGGCTTTGAATGGCGGCTTCCACCTCGGAATCAAGCGCTGCCGTGGCCTCGTCGAGCACGAGAATGGGAGCGTTTTTGAGCAGGACACGGGCAATGGCGACGCGCTGGCGCTGGCCGCCGGAAAGCTTGACGCCGCGCTCGCCCACTTCTGAATCATAGCCGGTGCGGCCCCGTTGATCGGCGAGTTTCATGATGAAGTCATGCGCCTCGGCATTTTTGGCGGCGGCAATCATTTCGTCATCGCTGGCCATGGGATGACCGGCCTTGATATTGGCGCGGATGGAGCGGTGCAAAAGCGCTGTGTCCTGCGTGACCACACCGATATTGGCCCTCAGGGATTCCTGGGTGACGCGGGCGATATTCTGCCCGTCGATGAGCACCGCGCCGCGATCCACATCATAAAAGCGCAAGAGCAGATTGACGATGGTGGATTTACCCGCGCCCGAACGGCCCACAAGGCCGATACGTTCGCCAGCGCGAATATCGATATTGAGATCGTGCACGACACCGCGCGTGCCGGGATAGCCGAAGCTGACATTGTCGAAACGAATACTGCCACCCTTGCTTTCAAGCTTTGTGGCATCGGGGGCATCGACCAGCCGCAGGGGCTGGGCAATGGTTTCCATGGCGTTCTGGACGACACCGAAACTGCGCATCAGGCCGTTGAGCTGACCCATCAGCCGCCCCAGCATCATATTGAGGCGAAGGACCAGACTGAGGGAAAAGGCGACCGCGCCGACGGTGATCTTGCCATCGGCCCAAAGCTGGATGGCGAGCGCACCAAACGCCAGCAGCATCAGCGTTGATTGCAGGCCGAGGGCGGCGCGCATGCCGGTGACCTGCCGGGTGAGGACGGTTGCAGCCTTCAGATAATTGGAAAATCCCTGACGGACATAATTGTCGCCATCATCTTCGCTCGAGAACAGTTTGAGGGTCTGAATATTGGAAAAGGTATCGACGACGCGGCCATTGAGCACGGAACCTGCCTCGGCATTGGCGGCGGCGCGGGCGCGCATGCGGGGCACAAAATACCAGGCCATCAGGCTGAAAGTGACCAGCCAGACCACAATCAGCGCCAGCATGCGCCAGTCGAGCTGAAAAAACAGCACCATGGTGGTGATGGCGAAGATGGCAAAAGCCCAGGCGATCTGGATGAAGGCACTGGTGAAATCGCTCATGGCGCTGGCGGCCTGCGAGACCTTTGTCACCAGCCGGCCGGCAAAATCATCATTGAAGAAGGACATGCTCTGGCGCGAGACATGGGCATAGGCCTGCCACATGACCAGCGAATTGAAGCTGCGCCCGATGGTTTGCCCCTCGAGCAGGGCCAGAAAGGTGGGTGCCAGAAAGCGGCCGACCACAATGACCACCATCATGATGATCAGTTCCTGGCCATGCAGGGCGATGAAATCATTCCAGTTGCCATTGGCTATGCTGCCATCAAGCAGATCGACAAGGCGGCCCATGAAATAAAAGAACACCGCATCAAACAGGGTGACCAGACCGGTGAGCAATAGCAGCGAAAGATGGGCCATTTTGGCCTGGCTGAGATAATGCCAGAAGAACCGCCAGACATTGTCTGGCGGCTGTAACTGGTCGGGACGCCGAAACGGATCAACCCATTTTTCAAACAGGTGGCTGATCCAGAGAATGAGAGACATTCAGCGCCCCTTCCAAGGCAAAAGCGGGATGATCAATTAGTCACGCTTTGTTTGTCGAGATCAAGGAAACCGCCGGACTGACGCGCCCAAAGCTGGGCATAATGGCCGCCCTCCTTGAGCAGTTCGGCATGACTACCCTCTTCCACTACCTTGCCCTTGTCCATGACCACCAGCCGGTCCATTGCGGCAATGGTCGAGAGGCGGTGGGCAATGGCGATGACGGTCTTGTTCTGCATCAATACCTGCAATTGCTCCTGAATGGCCGCCTCAACTTCTGAATCGAGGGCGGATGTAGCCTCGTCCAACAGCAGGATTGGCGCATTCTTGAGCAGGACACGGGCAATGGCCACCCGCTGACGCTGGCCACCGGACAGTTTTACCCCGCGTTCGCCCACATGGGCATCATAACCTGTGTGACCACTGCCATCACTCAGCCCCGTGACCACATCATGGATATGGGCCTGTCTGGCGGCGGCGATCATTTCGGCGTCGCTGGCATCGGGCCGGCCATATTTGATGTTTTCGCGGATGGAACGATGCAGCAGCGAAGTATCCTGACTGACCAGGCCGATGGCATGGCGCAGACTATCCTGCGTCACCTCGCGGACATCCTGACCATCAATCAATACCCGGCCCTTTTCGACATCGAACAGGCGGAGCAAGAGGCTGACCAGGGTGGATTTGCCCGCCCCGGACCGGCCAATCAGCCCGACCTTTTCACCCGGGGCAATCCTCAGATTGAACGCGTCGATGACCTGACCTTTTTCACCCTTCCAGTAGTTGAAGCTGACATTTTCATAAACGATCTCGCCCTTGCTCACTTTCAGATCGGCAGCCATGGGTTGGTCATTCATGGTCAGCGGCTTGGAGATGGTTTCCATGCTGTCGCGGACAGTTCCGATATTGCGGAAAATGCCCGAGGCCACGTCGAGGATCCAGCCGGAGATATTCACGATCTGCCAGATGAACGGGATGATGGTGATCACCTCGCCATTGGACAGATTGCCCCGGTTCCAGCCATCGAGCACCAGCCAGGCGGTGCCCACCATCAACAGCGCGTTGATGACGAAGAGGCTGATCCACATGCGCGAGAAAATCCGCATCAACACGCGGAATTCGCGGGCATGTCCCTCGAGCGCCCCGGAAACATAGGCGTCCTCGCGGGCGCTGCTGGCGAAGGTCTTGAGGGTCTGGATATTGGTATAGCAATCGACCACCCGGCCGGTGACGATCGATTTTTCTTCCGACAGCAAAGCGGATTGTCTGGCGATACGCGGCATGAAAATAGACATCAGCACGGCATAGACCAGAAGCCAGACAATTAGTGGCAGGACATAGACGGGGCTTTGACCCGCCAGCACGAAAAAGGCCACGATGATAAAGACCAGCGCGTACCAGACCGCATCGATCATTTGCATGAAGCTGGTTTCGAGCGCTTCGCCCGATTGCATCACCTTGTTGGCGACACGGCCGGCAAAGTCGTTTTGAAAAAAGCTCCAGCTCTGGCGCATGACATGCCAGTGCGATTGCCAGCGGACCCTGTCGACAAGGCTTGGGGTGACCGCATGAAAATGGCTGAGAATATCGAATGTCCAGACCAGTGGCCGCACGAGAATGAGTGCCGCCATGCCCAAAAGCAAAGGGCCATGGGTTGCGAACATGTCGCCGCGGGTGGTGCTGGAGACGAGATTGACGACGATGCCGAGAAAGATCGGCAGAAGCGAATCGAGACCTGCCCCGATGGCCGTGGTGGCCATCTTGGCAGCGATGCCAATGCGGAATTGTTTGATGAAATAGCTATAAAACCGCCATACGCCGCTGGGCGGATGCGGATTTGAGGCCAGTGCGGTCGCCGGGTAACGGGCGTCGAACCAGTCGAAAAGTGAATTCAGCATGGAAGGCTCTCATTTCTGGAGCCCCGGCGTCTTTCCTATTTTGGGACGTGCCAGGACTTGTTCTGGGGTTTTCGTTTGCAGCGATGAAGGCTGAAAGCGTCTCTGACCATTCGCGGGGTGCTGATTTCGAAGTCATTCATGGAAGTTCTCCTTGGTATGATGGTTGGTATGGAAAATGAGACGGCCTATTCGGCGGCTGCCTCGTCGGCATCGAGGTCGAGAAAGCCGCCGGACTGACGGGCCCAGAGCTGGGCATAATGCCCGCCCTGTTCCAGCAGCTCCGCATGGGTTCCCTGTTCGACGATTTTGCCGGCGTCGAGCACGATCAGCCGGTCCATTGCCGCGATGGTGGAGAGGCGATGGGCGATGGCGATGACGGTCTTGTTCTGCATCAGCCGGTCGAGCTGGCTTTGAATGGCCGCTTCCGCCTCTGAATCAAGGGCGGAGGTGGCTTCATCCAGCACCAGGATCGGTGCGTTCTTGAGCAGGACTCGGGCAATGGCAATGCGCTGGCGCTGGCCACCGGAGAGGCGCACGCCGCGTTCGCCCACATGGGCATCATAGCCTTTGCGACCCTTTGCATCGGAAAGCTCGGGGATAAAATCGGCGGCCTCGGCGTTTTCCGCAGCGGCGATGATATCGGCTTCGCTGGCATCGGGCCGGCCATAGGCGATGTTGTCACGCACCGAGCGATGCAGCAGCGAGGTATCCTGACTGACCATGCCGATATTGGCACGCAGACTCTCCTGCGTGACTTTGGAAATATCGTGGCCATCAATGGTCAGCGTGCCGCCCTCCAGATCGTAAAAGCGCAAGAGCAGGTTGACCAAGGTGGATTTGCCCGCGCCGGAGCGGCCGACAAGACCGACTTTCTCGCCCGCCCTGATGCTGAGCGACAGGTCTTCGATGATGCCGCCGTCGCGGCCATAATGGAAATGCACATGGTCGAAGGCTATGGCGCCCTTGACCCCTGTCAGGGGCTGGGCATCCGGCGCGTCATTGACGGCGCGTGGCAGGGTGAAGGAATTGATGCCGTCCTGCACGGTGCCGATATTTTCAAACAGGGCCGACATTTCCCACATGATCCATTGCGACATGCCGTTAAAGCGCAGGGCGAGCCCGGCCGCCACAGCCAATGCGCCGATCGAGGCGAGATCCTGCAACCAGAGGGTGATGCCTATGGCGGTGACGGAAAACAGCAATAGCGCATTGAGGGCGTAAAGCGTCGAGAACAGCTTGGTGACAATGCGCATCTGCCCGTGCACCGTGCCCAAAAACGCATCCATGCTTTCGCGGGCATAGGATTCCTCGCGGCGGGAATGGGAAAACAGCTTGACCGTGGCGATATTGGTATAGCTGTCGACCACGCGCCCGGTCATCAGCGAGCGCGCATCGGCCTGGGCGGCGGAGATGTTTTGCAACCGCGGCACGTAATGGCGCATCAGCATTATATAGGCGGCGACCCAGACCAGAAACGGAATGGCCAGACGCCAGTCATTGGCCGCCGCCAGCACCACGGCACCGATGAAATAGACAATGACGTAATTGAGCACGTCGAGCAGTTTCATCACCACTTCGCGCACGGCGAGCGATGTTTGCATCAGCTTGGCGGCGACGCGGCCGGCGAACTCATCCTGAAAATAGCCCATGGACTGGCGCAGCAAATAGCGATGCAGCATCCAGCGCACGCGCTGGGGGAAATTGCCCAACAGGGTTTGATGAATGACCTGCGCCTGAAAAAACACGAGCAGTGGCATGATGATAACGACCAGCACGGCCATGGCGGCGAGCCGCCCGCCCTCGTTTTCGAGGAAATGGGCCTTGTCGGCCTGCCCCAGCCAATCGACAATATTGCCTAAAAACCCGAACAGCGAGACTTCGGCCAAGGCAATGAGGGCGGTCAGCACCGCCATCAGCGCCAGCCAGCGCTTGAGCCCGTGCATATAGTGCAGGCAGAAACCGAACAGGCTTTTCGGCGGCACCGAAAGGTCGTCAGTTGGATAAGGGTTGAGGCGGCGTTCAAACCAGCTCAGCATAAGTCACCTGATCGTTATATGGAGGTTGCGCGCTCAATACGTTACAATCAACGCAGAGGAGCAACGTGCCGACACCGCCCCGCACCTCGTCAGGAAAATTGACGGGGGGTAGAAAAGCAAGGTAGTTGCCAGCTATCCAGAATACACCAAAGCTGAGAATCGGCTGTCACCCAATGGCCACAGTTTGCAAGTTTGGTGGCGTTGAATTTGGAGTCCCCTTCTATGCGCAATGAAAACGAGCAGACGACTTATCTCAGGGATTACAAGCCCAGCGCTTATCGTATTCCCAAGGTGGAATTGCGCGTCGAGATCAATGCCGCCCAGACCAAGGTGACGGCGCTGCTGACGATTGAACCGGTGGAAGGCACGCCTGTCGACACCCCGCTGGTGCTCGACGGCAAGGCGCTGGAGCTGACATCGATTGCGGTTGATGGCGCCCCGCTGGGGCTGGATTTTTTTGAGGCCGGGGCGACCGGGCTGACCGTGTTCTCGCCGCCGCCGCGCCGGTTTGTGCTTGAGACCGAAGTGATGCTGGCACCCGAAGCCAATACCGAGCTGATGGGGCTTTACCGCTCCAACGGAATCTGGTGCACCCAGTGCGAGCCGGAAGGCTTTCGCCGCATCACTTACTTCCTCGACCGGCCCGATATTTTATCGACCTATACGGTGCGCATGAGCGCCGACAAAAAGCTGGCACCGGTTCTGCTGGCCAATGGCAATCTGGTGGAGACAGGCGATCTGGCCGGCGACCGGCACTTTGCGCTCTGGCATGATCCGCACCCCAAGCCCTGCTATCTGTTCGCGATGGTCGCCGGTGATCTGGGCGTGATCCGCGATGATTTCACCACGGCCTCCGGGCGGCATGTGGACCTGGCGATCTATTGCGAACATGGCAAGGAAGACCAGTGCACCTATGCCATGGACGCGCTGAAGCGCTCGATGGCCTGGGACGAAAAGCGGTTCGGGCGGGAATATGATCTCGACCTGTTCAACATTGTCGCCGTCTCCGATTTCAATTTCGGCGCGATGGAAAACAAGGGCCTCAATATTTTCAATGACCGCTATGTGCTGGCCCGGCCCGAGACAGCGACGGATGCGGATTACGCGCATATCGAGAGCGTGATCGCGCATGAATATTTTCACAATTGGACCGGCAACAGAATCACTTGCCGCGATTGGTTCCAGCTTTGCCTGAAGGAAGGGCTGACGGTTTTCCGCGATCAGGAATTCACCTCGGACGAGCGCTCGCGCCCGGTCAAGCGGATCGAGGATGTGCGCGGTTTGCGCATGGCGCAATTCCCCGAGGATGGCGGCCCCCTCGCCCATCCGGCACGGCCCGAGCAATATCGCGAGATCAATAATTTCTATACGGCGACCGTCTATGAGAAGGGTGCCGAGATTGTGCGCATGTTGGCGACCTTCCTTGGCGAGGAGGCTTTCCGCAAAGGCACCGACCTTTATTTCGAGCGCCATGATGGCGAGGCGACAACGATTGAAGCCTGGCTGAAAGTGTTCGAGGATTCGAGCGGGCGCGATCTCAGCCAGTTCGGCCAATGGTATTTACAAGCCGGCACACCGATGGTGACCGTTGAAGAGGACTGGGACAAGCAAAACCAGACCTATCGGCTGAGCTTGACGCAAAACACCGCCCCGACCCCCGGCCAGCCGAACAAGCAGGCGATGGCCATGCCGGTCAAATTCGGCCTGATCGGGCCGAACGGCAATGCTGCGGACTGGCGTGCGGTTAGCGGCGGCACGGTGACCGACGACATGATCGTCTTCGATACCGACCGGATCGACTTGACCTTTGAGGGCGTGGCCAACCGGCCCGTCGCTTCGCTGTTTCGCGGCTTTTCCGCGCCGGTCAGGGTTTCGTCCAATACCAGCCAGGCGGACCGGCTGTTTCTGGCCCGGCATGACAGTGACCCGTTCAACCGCTGGCAGGCCCTGCAGGATGTGGCCATGGCGCTGATGCTGGACGCGGTGCGCAATGGCGGCACGCTGGCCGATACCGAGGCCACCACGGCGCTGGCCGACGCTTTGGGCGATACGCTGGAAAATGACAATCTGGATTCCGCCTTCAAGGCCCATGCACTGGCCTTGCCGAGCGAGGCCAATATTGCCCAGACGCTGGCCCATGATGTTGATCCGGGGATCATTCACAGCGTACGCCGCGATTTGCTGAAAATGATCAGCACCGCGCTGTCGGACAAGCTGCAACATGCCTATGCAGCCCTTGGCCAGATCGCCAGCCCCTATTCGATTGCCGCCGAGGCGACGCGGGCGCGGGCCTTGCGCAATCAATGCCTTGCCCTGCTGGTGGCGGGCGGGACCGCCGAGGCGGCGGATATGGCGCGGACGCATTATGCCGATGCGGACAATATGACCGACCGGATGGCGGCTTTGGGGGCAATGGTTGCCGCCTGGACACCGGATGCGCAGGCGCTGCTCGATGATTTCCGGGCGCGGTTTGGCAATGACATGCTGGTTTATGACAAATGGCTGGCGCTCAATGCCTCGGCACCGGATGACAAGTGTCTGGAGCGGGTTGCGGCGATTTATGCCAGTCCGGAGTTCCCCAAGAGCAATCCGAACCGGTTGCGTTCGCTGGTCGGCACATTCGGCATGACCAATGGGGCGCAGTTTGCCCGTCCGGACGGGGCCGGCTTCCGCTTTGTCACCAGCTTCTGCCGGGATGTGGACGGGCGCAACCCGCAAGTGGCCGCACGGGTGCTGACGGCGTTTCGCAGTTGGGCCAATTATGAGCCCACCCGCAGGGCTGCTGCCAAATCAGCGCTGGACATGATGGCCACGCCCGGGGGGTTGTCGCGCAATGTCTCGGACATTTTAATGCGGACGCTGGAAAGTTAAGAAGTTTTTTTGCCGCCTAAGTGATTCTTCTGACTCACGAATTCCGGTTGCGAAAAAAATCGCTAAAAATTGCCTATAGACAAGAGTCTGTTAACCGATTCAATCTCTTACCGAGGCAAATCAAACAGGCGAACCGTCTTGCACCAGCAGGCAAAATCCACTCCGCGGCCGGATATATCCGATGCCGCACCTCAGGGATTCACCCCCCCTGTTGCGGGGCCAGAGGCCCCGGCGGATAAAAGCCGGCCGTTTGGTTTCATCTCCCTGCAATGGCTGGTGATTTCAACATGTGTGGCCGCTGCTGCCGCGCTGTTTGTCAGCCATGACCATGCCCGCACAATTGAACACACCCAGGCCCAGCTTGAACTGACGGCCCGGTTTGTCGCCGCTGAACTTGGCGAGGCGGATGTGGTGAATGCCCCGGCCCTTCTGGGGTTTTTGATGCGGCGGGTGCCGCCCGGGCTTGATATTTATCTGACAGGTGAGAATGGCCGCCTGATCGCTGCGACCGGTGAAGCGGACGCGGGCGGGACATTTATCCGCGAGCAGGCGCTGGCCTATAAATTCAATGCGGCCGCCCCCGTCAGCAATCTCGCCGGTGATGTGATTGCCGCGACCGGTCAGGATGTGGCGCTGGCCCCGGTTTGGCGCAATGCGACGCTTGCGGGCGGCATTGCCCTCGTGCTGATCATGCTGGCCTGGCGACGCCGGCCATCGGAAGAGAACGCCCCGCCGCAAAGCCTGCCGGACAGCTGGCCGGATGAGGCGATGGAAGCCCTGCCCTTCGGGATGGCGCAATGGTCGGCCAAGGGGGAGCTGATTACCTGCAACCAGCGCTATCGCGATTATCTGGCGCTCGAGCCGACCGATACCAAGCCGGGCAGCGCCTATGTGAAGACGATGAAAAAGGTAACCGGGGATAATGGTTGCCTGTTGCTGAGCGAGGCAGATGCCTGCCGTTTGTCGGAAATCAGCCGGCCGGACAATACGGTATTCCTGCTCGATGAACGCCCGCTGCAAAGCGTCGGGTTCATGACGCTGGTCTGTGATATTTCCGAGCAGAAACGGGCTCAGGCGGCGCTGGAAACAGCCCGCGAAGACCAGCGCATGTTGACCCAGCAATTGCGCGAAGAAACATTTCGGGCCGAGGCCGCAAGCCGGGCCAAGACCTCGTTTCTGGCCCATCTCAGCCATGATGTGCGCACGCCGCTCAACCATATTATCGGCTTTGCCGACCTGATTGCGCACCAGACCTATGGCCCGATCGGCGACAAGCGTTATATCAATTATATCAATGATATAAAGAATTCAGGCGAGAAACTGCTTGCCTCTTTTTCTGAAATTCTCGAGCTGGCGCAGCTTGAGGGCGGGCACCTGATCCTCCGCCGCGAAACCTTCAATGTTGCCGAGCTGATCAAATCGACCGCCAGCCGGTTTCAAAGCCATGCCCAACGTGCCGGGCTGACGCTGGTGATCGATCCGCCCGAGGACACGACCCTTTATGCCGACCGGCTGTGCACCGAACGGATGCTCGGCAATATCATTGAAAACGCCATTCAGTTCACCCCCGCCGGCGGCCGGATCAAACTCGCCGCCTGGGTGGCCGAGGATGGCGTGGTGCTGGAAATCTCTGACACCGGGATCGGCATTTCCGAGGACCGGCTGAAAGACCTCTCGCAGCCATTTGTTTTAGGCGATGCGGCCTTTACCCGTGAAGGCAATGGCGTTGGGCTGGGGATTGCGATTTCCCGCGCGATTGCCGAATTGAGCGGCGGCGAGCTGGCCATCGACAGCAGCCCGGCAGTGGGGACCACGGTTGCCATATCAATGCCGATGCGGGTCAGCAAACCAAGCCGCTCTGCCGCGCACGCCGCCTGATTTCTACAAATCCCGCGCCCTTTGATACCAGTCTGCCGATGCCTTGGTGACGGTTTCGGCCATTTCGGGCAGATCGGCTTCGAGCCGCTCAAAATTCGGATAATTGGTCAGTTCTGCCAAAAGCTCGCGAAAGGCATTGGTCCAGCCCTCATCCTTGAACGGGTCGGCCAGACAAATGCTCATCGCCTGCAGAATGGTTGAATAGGTCTTGTGGATTTCGATCAGCCGGTCGGCCTCGGGCAGCATGCCGAGTGCGCCCATGCGCGCCAGAACGGTGATGGTGGTGACCTGCGGCAGGGCAATTTCGGCGCTGTTGAGCAATTGCGCCGACTGGGCCATGAATTCGATATCGATCAAGCCGCCCGGGGCGAGTTTGAGATCGAAGGGATGGCGGGGCTTGCGCTCCCGCGCCATCAGTTCACGCATGGCGACAACATCATCAATCACCTTGGCCCTGTCGGCGGGCATGGCGAGAATATCGGCAATGGCCTTGCTGATGCGTTCGGCAATAGCGGTCTCCCCAACCACAACCCGGGCGCGGGTGAGTGCGAGGTGTTCCCAGGTCCAGGCATGATCCTTTTGATAGGCGACAAAAGCGGAAAGACTGGTGGCGAGCGGGCCGGCATTGCCGGAGGGGCGCAGGCGCATATCGGCTTCATAGAGCACGCCCTCGGCTGTCGGGGCCGAGAGGGCGGCGACCAGACGCTGGGTCAGGCGGGCGAAATAATGGGAGGCGGCCAGCGGCTTTTCGCCATTCGATTCCACGCCATCGCCGGGGGCGTCATAGAGCAAGATGAAATCAAGGTCGGAGGCCTGGGTCATTTCCCGGCTGGCAACCTTGCCAAAGGCCAAAAGCGCGACACCGGCACCGGGAATTTCGCCATGACGGACGGCAAATTCGCGCCGGACAGAGGCAAATAAGCGTTCCATGAGGGTTTGGGCCAGCGCGGTGAACTGTTCCCCGGCCCGCGCGGCATCGACCGTACCGGAGATGAAACCGGCGGAGATGAGGAATTTCTGCTCCTGCCCGATGATACGGGCGCGGTCGATCAGGTCTTCATAAGAAAGGGCCTGCCCGAGGAAATCATCGACCTTGGCGACGAGGACATCGGTGCGGGTGACGCCATCGGCGAAGGCGGGATCGATCAGGCCATCCATGACATGGGCACGGTGAATGACCGCTTCGGCCATGCGGGGGGCCGAGGCCATGAAGGCGATCAGCATGTGGCAAAGCGCGGTCTGGCTGCGCAATAGCGAGAATAGCTGCACACCGGCGGGGAAACGCGACAGGAAATGATCGAACTTGGCCAAGGCATCATCGGCATTGCCGGCGGTGGCAATGGTTTTAAGCAGCGTCGGCAGCAATTCGGTGAGATGGGCGCGGGCCGCCGACGCGCGGGTGGCCGGATAGCTGCCATAATGCCATTTGCGCACGGTTGCCGAGGCTTTGGCCGGATCGGCAAAGCCGAGATTGCGCAGGGTTTCGAGCGTGCCCGGATCATCATCAGTGCCGGTGAAGACCAGATCGCCGATATCACTGGCGAGGGTTTCGCCCTCGGTGAACAATTCGGCATAATAATGCATGGTGGTGGAAAGCGCGGCGCGATAGGCGGCTTTGAACGCCTCGATATCGGCCTCGCCCATCAGGGTGGCGATAATAGCCACCTCTTCGGCGGTCTCCGGCATGGTGTGGATCTGCTCGTCGCGGATCATTTGCAGCCGGTTTTCGACGGCGCGGAGATACCAATAGGTTTCAGTCAGCTCTGTCGCCGTTTCCGGTGTGATCCATTTGGCGGCGGCGAGAGCGGCGAGCGCCGCGACGGTGGGCTTGACCCGCAGTTCGGGATCGCGGCCACCGGCGATCAATTGCTGGGTCTGGGTGAAGAACTCAATCTCGCGAATGCCGCCGCGCCCGAGTTTGACGTTATGGCCCTCGACGCGGGCGGCACCGACATTGCGGGCGATATTGATCTGGCGCTTCATCGCCTGAATATCGGCAATGGTGGCGAAGTCGAGATGCTTGCGCCAGATGAAAGGAACCAGATCCTTGAGGAAAGCATTGGCGACGGTGATATCGCCGGCGCAGGGTCGTGCCTTGATCCAGGCGGCGCGCTCCCAGTTCTGGCCGCGTGCCTCGTAATAGACCAGCGCTGAATCGGTGGAGATAGCGACCGGGGTGGAACCGGGGTCCGGGCGCAGGCGCAGATCGGTGCGGAACACATAGCCGAGTTCCGTGCGTTCCTCCATCAGGGCGACGAGGTGGCGGATGATGCGGGTGTAGAATTTATTGACTTCCAGCGGGTCGACCAGAATGCCCGCTTCGGCATCGTAGAAAGCGACGATATCGATGTCCGAGGAATAGTTGAGTTCGCGGCCGCCATGCTTGCCGAGGGCGAAAATGGCGAGGCCGGAATTGGCGGCCCTCGCCTCTTTTGCGGGGATGGTGAGGAGGCCTTTGGTGGCCGCCTCGTGCATGAGGAAATCAAGGCAGGCTTCGAGCGCTGAATCGGCGAGATCGGCCAGGGCGGAAGTCGATTGCCTCGGGGTCCAGACGCCGCCGGTTTCGGCGATGGCGGCGAGCAATGCCGTGCGCGCCTTGGCCGTGCGCAGAACGCCGCCAAGGGCCGCCTCATCCTCTACTTCAAGTGCACCCTTGGCAATATCGGCGCGGATGGCGGCGAAGGCATCATCGGGGTTTGAAGATAAAGCATTGGTTAACCATGTTGCATTTTTCTCTGCCAGATCAGTGAGATAAGGCGAGGCATTGAGCAATGGATTCAAAAGGGATTCTGCCGCCTGAATGACCGATTTCTCTGTCTCGGGCAGTGCGCCGGCAAAATCGGCGAAGCGGTGGCCTTGGACCGGCGGCAGTGCCTTAAGGCTCGTGGCGAAGGTCATGCTGACCCGCCCGCAACAGGTTCAGGCCGATTTGGACAATTCGATAATGGCGCGGACGCCGGGCCCGTTATCCTCGATGCGGAAGGCGCCTTTATGGAGCTGGGCGACGGCTGAAACAAGGGAAAGCCCGAGGCCGGAACCGGGTTCGGTGCGGCTCTTTTCGAGCCGGACAAAACGCTCGACCACATGCTCGCGATCGCGTTCGGGAATGCCCGGTCCACTATCCGCCACTTCGATGATAACCCGCTCATCCGTTTCCCTCAGCCCGAGTGTTATGCCGGCGGTTTCCTGACCCGGAACCGCTGCATATTTTATGGCGTTCTCGACGAGGTTCACAAGCGCCTGACCGATAAGTTCACGGTTGGCGTGCAGCATGATCCCCTCGGGCACGCTGGTCTCCAGTATCATGCCCGCATCTTCGGCAACAGGGGCGTAAAGGTCGGCTACGTCGGAGACAACTTCCGAAATATTGATATTGGTGAGAGCGCCGGAGGGGGTGCCCGCCTCGACCCGGGCGATCATCAACAGGGCGTTGAAGGTGCGGATCAGCTGATCGCTTTCCTCGATAGTGGTTTCGAGCGCCTTTTGCCGTTCTTCGGCGCTCACCCCTTCGCGCGCCGCCGCCTCGGCCTTGTTGCGCAGGCGGGTCAGCGGGGTCTTCAGATCATGGGCGATATTGTCAGTGACTTCCTTGAGCCCCTGCATCAGCTGCTCGATCCGGTCGAGCATGGCATTGAGGCTGGTGGCGAGCCGGTCGAACTCGTCATTGCGCCGGGTGACCGAAACGCGCTCGGACAGGTTGCCGGACATGATCTTGGTGGAGGTGGCGGTGATGCCATCAATGCGCTTGAGGACGCGCATGGCGGTCAGCCCGCCCGCGAGGGTGGAGAAGACGACAATGCCGACAACACCGAAGAAAAACCCCTGGAAGATGATGGCGGTGAAACTGCGCCGTTCGACAATGTCGCGCCCGACCACCAGACGCAGGCCGCTTTTGAGCAAGACGGACTCGACCAGCGCATAGCCGGAGCGCCCCTCGGGGGACTGATCGGCATCATCGCCACTAAAGGCGTGGGCGCGCTCATAATCGAATGAGTGGATGCCTTCATCGGCGAGGACGCTGGCGGGGAAATCTGAGACATTGCCGACCAGCATGCGCCCCACATCATCGCCCAGATAATAGATGCCGGGGCCAGGACGGTTGGAGAGCGCCTGCACTGAAACGGCAACGGCACGGATGCCGCGCCTGTCTTCGGTGCGCTGCAATTGCCGGATTTCGCGCTCGATGTCGCGGATCTGGTTTTGCTGGATGACGATGGAGGACTGATAGGCGATGAAGGCCAAAAGCCCGATCGAGGCGAGCACGAAGATCAGGATGAACAGGGCTGTCAGGCGGACGGTTGTCGTCTGCCACAGGCGCAGAATGCTATTCACGGATCATGTATCCCGCGCCCCGAATGGTGTGCAAAAGCGGCTGGGCGTGGCCCTTGTCGATCTTGCCGCGCAGGCGCGACATATGCACATCAATGACATTGGTCTGCGGATCGAAGTGATAATCCCAGACATTTTCAAGCAGCATGGTGCGGGTGACCACCTGCCCGGCATGTTTCATCAGATATTCAAGCAGGCGGAATTCGCGCGGCTGCAATAAAATGGTTTCGCCATCGCGCTCGACCTTGCGCGACAGGCGGTCCAGCGTCAGCGCGCCGACCTGAAAATTCGTCGCCGCCTCGGTGGGGCTGGAGCGGCGGGCCAGCACTTCGACACGGGCCAGCAATTCGGTGAAGGCATAGGGTTTGGTCAGATAATCATCGCCGCCGGCGCGCAAGCCGGTCACCCGGTCATCGACTTCGCCAAGGGCGGAGAGAATAAGGACGGGGGTCTGGTCGCTTTCAGCGCGCAGGGATTCAACGATGGACAACCCATCGCGGCGCGGCAGCATGCGGTCAACAATCAGGACGTCATAATCCATGCCGGAGGCCATGGCATAGCCGGTTTCCCCGTCGGCGGCGTGGTGGGTGACGTGCCCGGCCTCGTCCAGCGCCTGGATCAGGTAATTGGCCGCTTCGCGATCATCTTCGATAAGCAAAATCTTCATGACGCCAAACCATAGACCGTTACGCGAAAAAAATGGATACCGGTTTTTGCCATATGCCTTTGCCGATAAGGAAACGGCCTCGGAGATTTGGGGGGGATTCTCCGAGGCCGGGATGGAACTCATCAGATAGACGCGAACGTCACCGGAATGGGATCCATTGTTCTGTTACGTCTACTTCTCTTCGAGCGGCAGGCCGATGAAGCGGACATTGCCGTTGCGGCTGGCCTTGATGAGGATGGTGGAACGCCCGCTCTCCTTGACGGCGGTGATCGCCTTTTCAAAGTCAGCTGTCGAGGCGAGCGGCTGGTTGTCAGCTTCGAGAATGGTGTCGCCGACATTGAAGCCTTTTTCGGCAGCAATGCTGTCTTCTTCCACGCCCTTGATCAACAGGCCTTCGCCTTCACCATTGGGCACCAGCACGATGCCGACGCTGGAGGTGATCACAGCCTCTTCTTCCTGCGGCACAATCTGTTCCGGTTCAGCTTGCGCCATTTCGGTCTCGTTCAGGGTATCCAGAACCACATCGAATGACTGCCGCTTGCTGTCGCGCCAGACGACGACCGCGACGGTGTCGCCGGGTGCCTTGCCGGCAATAGTGCGGGACAGATCGAGGGCATTGTCGATATTCTTGCCATCAACCTCAACGATCACATCACCCGAACGGATGCCGGCTTTTGCCGCCGGAGCATCTTCGGCCGGCTGGGTGACCAGTGCGCCACGGGCGGTGGGGAGACCCACGCTGTCGGCGATATCCTTGCTGACGTCCTGAATGGAGACACCCAGGAAGCCACGGGTGACGCTGCCGTCATCCTTCAGATCATCAACGATCTGTTTGACAGTTGCGGCGGGAATGGCAAAGGCGATGCCGACATTGCCGCCATTGGGCGAGAAGATCGCCGTGTTGACGCCAACAACCTGGCCGGAAAGATTAAAGGCCGGGCCACCGGAATTGCCGCGATTGACGGCAGCATCGATCTGGAGGAAATCGCCATAGGCACTGCCCGAGATATCGCGGCCACGGGCCGAGATAATGCCGGCAGTAACAGTGCCGCCAAGGCCGAAGGGATTGCCGACAGCCACAACCCAGTCGCCAATGCGGGCTTCCTCATCGGAGAAGCTGACATAAGGCATGTCCTTGGCTTCATGGATTTTCAGCAAGGCCAGATCGGTGCGCGGATCGGTGCCGATGATTTCGGCTTTCAACTCGTCGCCATCGTCAAGAACAACGGTGACGTTTTCGGCGTTCTCGACCACGTGATTATTGGTCACCACATAGCCATCAGCGGAAATGATGAAACCAGAACCTGCAGCTTCAAAATGGCGCGGCTTCGGCTTGGCACCGTTGCCCTGGGGGCCAAATTCATCGCCGAACTGTTCAAAGAAACGGCGGAACGGATGATCGGGCGGCAGATCGGGGAAGCTGAAATTCGGGCCGCCATTCTGGCCACCGAAACGCGAGACGTCCTGCTCGGTGCCGTCCACCGTAATGGAGACTACAGCAGGTTTCACCGCTTCAACCAGATCGGCAAAGCTGGAGGGAGCGCCGGGCGGGACCGTCACCTGCGCTGCGGCCTGGACTTGCGCCGCTGCCTGATGGGTTGAGAGTGCCACACCGGCACCACCGCCCAGAGCGATGATGATGGCGAGTGCCGAAGCGCCTGCCCAACGGCGCGTGCTAGAAAGCAATTTGGAGCTCATTGGTTTATTTTCCTTCCAATATCTGCCTCAACAGTTGCTGAAGCTTATGCCTGAGCCCACCTTTCCATGCCGTGACACGCACATTACAAGTTCGTAATGCTCGCGGCAGAATTGCGGCAGATCAGAAGGACATCACGGCGCGGCGCACCAGATCGAGTGCGATGATGGTGATGATGATCTTGAAGCCATAACGAAAGCCCTTTTCGGGCAGGCGGAGCAATAGTTTTGAGCCCAGCCATGTGCCGACAAAGCCGGAGCCCACCATGGCGAGTATTAGGGGCAAAAATTTGGCGAAGGCAAAGCCGTAGGCGATGAAGGCCACGACTTTGGTGCTGTTTTGAAACGACATCAATGTGGCATGGGTGGCCACAAGCTCGCGCCGGTCTTTGATGCCGCGAATGAAGGAGAGCACTAGCGGGCCGGTGACCCCCACGATCATACCGAGAAATGAAATGACCGTGCCGCCCAGAAAGCTTTTAACCGGACCATGTGTGCGGATATCGGGGCGCGGCACCCAGATCATGAACAGGATAAACAGGCCGATGGCGAGCTTGAACAGGTTTTCGGGCAATTGCGCTGCAAAGTGCCCGCCAAGCGCCGAGCCGAGCACCGCGCCGAGGGAAATCCAAAGCACAAGCTGCCATTGGATATGAGCGCGCTGGACCACGGCGCGGCCCCCATTGGAGCCGAGCTGTACTGCCCCGTGTACCGGCACCACAACAGCCGCAGGAAAAACCAGCGCCAGCACAGATAGCATCAGCGTACCCCCGCCAAGGCCGAGCGCGGCGGTGATCAGGGAAGCGATGAGGCTGACGGCCGTGAGGCCGAGGGCCATTAGGGGAGAGATGCCAGCGGGCAGCCAGCCGAGAAGATCAAAACTCATACCTTGCTATCGTCTGAGTCGGCGAGACCGGCAAGGGCTGCCTCTTCCTCTCCTGTGAGTTCTGCGGGGGCTTCCGGCGAAGGCTGATTGCGTATGCGCCATAGCCGCCTCAGAAGGACGACAAGGCCAACCAGCAACAGCGCGGGCGCGGCAAGCCAGAGCAGGAGGGTATGCGGGGCAAGAACCGGCTTGAGCAGCACGAACTCGCCATAGCGATCGACAACATAGTCCATCACTTGCGCATCGGTATCGCCCTTGGTCAGCCGTTCGCGCACCAGCACGCGCAAATCCCCGGCCAGATCGGCATCGCTATCGTCGATGGACTGGTTCTGGCAAACGAGGCAGCGCAGGTTTTCGGAAATATCGCGGGCGCGCGCTTCCAGTGCCGGATCAGCCAGCATCTCGTCGGGATTGACCGCCAGGGCGGGACCGCCCAGACACAAGAGCAACAGGAAAATTGCACCAAGCCGTTTCATTCCGCCGCCTTCAGCACTGGTTTGGCCTTGCGCGGTGCGCCGACCCGCAAGCGGCGGTCACTGAGCGACCATAAGCCGGCCAGGGCCATGATGACCGCCCCCCACCAGATCATGGTGATAAAGGGCTTGTGCCAGATTCGTACCACATGCCCGCCCTCGTCATCAGCCTCGCCCACGGCGATATAAAGCTGGGAGAGGCCATAGGTCAGGATGGCAGCCTCGGTGGTGGGCATGCGGCTGGCGGTATAAATGCGCCGCTCGGAAATGCCTTCGCGGCTGCCGCCGAAAGGATCGTTGACGGTAAACACCAATTCCTCGGTCGCAAAATTGGGACCGGCGACCTGATCCAGTTTTGACAGGGTGATCTGGTAACCGGAAAGGCTGGCGGTTTCGCCTTGCTTGAGCACGGTAATATTCTCGGTTTGCCAGGCACTGACCGAGACGACACCGAGCACGGTAATGCCCATGCCGAAATGGGCGATAGCGGTGGACCATGCGCCTTTGGGCAAGCCGGCAAGACGGCGGCGGCTTTCGGCCAATGACACGCGGCCGATCTTGCCGCGATCGGCCAGATCGGCGATGGCGCCAAAGGCAACCCAGAAACCGGCCAGCAGGCCGAGCGGGGCCAGGGAAATTTTGGCGCCCGAGAGCATGAAAACGACAATCGTCGCCAGCAAGGCGAGACCCGCCGCTCCTGCCAGCCTTTGGATGACCGCGACGAGATCCCCGCGCTTCCAGGCCAGAAAAGGGCCGAAGGGCAAAACAATCAGCAAGGGCACCATTAGCGCGCCAAAGGTCATGTTGAAAAAGGGCGGGCCGACGGAAATGCGCTCGCCGGTGACCGCGTCGAGGATCAGCGGATAAAGCGTGCCGATCAGCACCGCTGCCATGGCGGTGGCCAGAAACAGGTTATTGAGGATCAGCGCCCCTTCGCGGCTGATAGGCGCAAACAGGCCCCCGGCCCGCAAGCTGGAGGCGCGGAAGGCGAAGAGGGTGAAGGCCCCGCCAATGAAAAAGGCGAGCAGACCGAGAATGACGAGACCCCGTGTGGGATCGCTGGCAAAGGAATGGACCGAGGTCAACACCCCCGAACGGACCAGAAAGGTGCCGAGCAGGCTGAGCGAAAAGGTGATGATCGCCAGAAAAATCGTCCAGATCTTGAGCGCATTGCGCTTTTCCATGACGAGGGCGGAATGGAGCAATGCGGTGCCGGCCAGCCACGGCATGAAGCTGGCATTTTCCACCGGGTCCCAGAACCACCAGCCGCCCCAGCCCAGTTCGTAATAGGCCCAGTAGGAGCCCATGGCGATGCCAAGCGTCAGGAATATCCAAGAGGCCAGGGTCCAGGGCCGGACCCAGCGCGCCCAGGCCGCATCAATGCGGCCGGAAATGAGCGCTGCGACAGCAAAAGAGAAGCAGATGGAGAAGCCGACATAGCCGGTGTAGAGCAGCGGCGGGTGGATGGCCAGACCGATATCCTGCAGGATCGGGTTGAGGTCCTGCCCCTCGAACGGGGCTGGATTGAGCCGGGCAAACGGGTTGGAGGTGAACAGGGCAAAGCCCATGAATGCAGCGCCCAACAGGCCCTGCACGGCCAGCACCAGCGTGCGCAATTCATCGGGCAGATTGCGCCCGAAGGCGGCCACGGCAGCGCCAAAGAGCACCAGAATGAAGATCCAGAGCAGCACCGAGCCTTCGTGATTACCCCAGACCGAGGTGATTTTATAAAGAAGCGGTTGTTGCGAGTGGGAATGCTCGAAGGCCAGCGCCACCGAAAAGTCGGAAACCACGAAAGCCTGAATCAGCGCCAGAAAGGCCAGCGCGACCAGAATGAACTGAAGATAGGCGGCCTGACGGGCAAAGCGGGCAATGCCGCCGCCTCCGCGCCAGAAGGCCAGCCCCATGCCCGCCTGCGCAATGGCAATGGCGAACGCCAGAATCAGTGCAAAATGGCCAAGTTCAATCGACATTACTGTGCCGCCGTTTCGGTTTCCGGACGCCATTCGCCCCGGTCACGCAAGGTATCGGCTATTTCCTTGGGGAGATAGTTTTCGTCATGCTTGGCCAGAACCGTGGTGGCGGCGAACTGGTCGGGCGCGACAAGACTGCCCTCGGCGATCACCCCCTGCCCTTCGCGGAACAGATCGGGCAGGATGCCGGTATAAAGTACGGTGGTCGCTGTCTCGCCATCCGTGATGACAAATGTGTTGTCCTGACCGGTTTTCACCCAGCTGCCATCCTCGACCAGACCGCCCATGCGGATTGCCTGACCGATGGGCACGGATTTCTCCGCCAACTCGCTGGGCGAATAGAAGAATACGATCTGATCGCGCAAAGCGGTGAAAATCAGCCCGGCGGCGACGGCCAGAACCACGCCCAGTCCGCCAATCACGGCCAGCCGCTTTTGTTTTCTGCTCATTGCCATCTCATTCACTCCAATCCGGCATTCTTGGCCAGCGCATCCAGTTCGGCGCGCTGGTCGGCATCAGGATAGGCCTTGCGGGCCGCATCATAGGCGGCTTGCGCCGCTATGGTCTCGCCAAGGACCAGACGCGAGCGCACCAGGCGGGTCCATTCCTCAAGCGATCCGCCATCGGATTCAAGCCTTGTCGACAAGCCTTCTACCATGCCCCGGATCATCTGTTGTTGATCCGTATCAGGTTCAGCAACGATAGGCGCTGCCGGCAGAGGCGCGCCCTTGAGGCCCGCTTCAGCAGCGGCAACACCGCGCCGGGCCGTTTCCACCCAGGGCTCACTGCCGGTCCCCAGCGCCAACAGCGCCTGCCATTGGCGCAAGGCATTTTGATAATCACCCACACGGGTGGCTTCGCCAGCCAGATAGAAACGGGAGCGGATATGTTGCGGATCGCGGGCGGCAGCGCTTTGCAGCAATCGCATCGGCTCGCCTTTGGCAGAGCCGTTATTGGCCATCATCAGTGCCTCTGCCAGATCGGTTTCGACATCGGCGGTGGGCGGCAAGAGTTCAGCCAGACGGCGGAAAGCATGAACCGCGTCGGCAAAGCGCCCCGATTGCATGTAGATTGGGCCCAGCACCGACCAGCCCCTGGCATCGTCAGGATTGGCGGCCAGTTGCGCCTCGACCTTGGCAATGGCATCGGCAACATCGATCCGCGGCTCGATTACGGGGCTTTCACGGGTGGCAAGCGGCTGCGAGGGCAGCGCGGGATTGCCGATGGTGAGATAGGTGGCAAAGGTCAGCGCACCGACAATAAGCAGGGCGAGAACGGCCAGGGCAGGCAGCTGGCGCAACTGGCTTGCCGGCTCCACTTCGGCCTGCAAGCGCAGCACTTCGCGGGCCAGTTCGCCCCGTGCCGCCTCGGCTTCGGGCGCCGACATGCGGCCATTGGCGGCGTCGGCCTCGATCTCGGCCAATTGGGCCTTGAAATGGGCGCGCGTCGCATCGGTGTTGCCGAGCGCGTTGACCGCATTACCCCGCGCCGCATAATAGAGGGTGAAGAGGGCAATCAACGTGACGATAGTAGCGAGTATCCAGAAAATCATCGGCAGTGTGCACCGCAGCCTGTCTGTGAATAATAATGCTGCCTCTATAGAGCGAATCCGGCGAAAAGTGCAGCAGGGACACTGTACTGTGATTGGGCGCATTGACGCAGCTTGTCTGCCAACTGGTATCAGATAATCGTTATGAGTGAGCATTTCGACTTCGCCATTGCCGGTTCTACGCCGCTTGCCGCTCTGCTGGCCGGGGTTCTGGCGCGTGAACATGGGGCCAAAATATGCCGGATTGGCGACTTTCGGCACGCTTTGCGGCCCCAAGGCGGCTTTGATATTTCCGCGGGGCCCCTCACCCGGCCGGAAACATGGCGGCTATTGCGCAGCACAATTCCGCAAACATTGAAAATTCTGGGGGAAATCGGCGACGGCAAGGTATTCGAACGGGTGGACCCGCTGATGGTCTCAATCACCCAGGAGGGTGCCGATGCCCTAGCGCATATGCGCAATGTGGCGCAGGAATACGGGTTTCAGATCGAGCGGCAGGCTATTTCCACTGTTTTTAGCGCCGGTTACCAGTTTCGCGATGCGGTGCGGGTATTGCGGCGGCCCCTGACGGCGGCAACGGCTGAATGGCTTGCGGCCTGTGGGGTGACATCACTATCACCCGAAGGGGTTACGATCCGGCCTCAAAAGCATGGCGATGTGCGCCTGGAATGGGACGGGCACAAGGCTACGGCCGATTGCCTGATTCTCGCCGGAGACGAGGCAATCCTCAAATATGGCGAGCCTGAATATGTGGCGCGGCAATTCGAACAGATACCGATCTCGGCATTGTTGACCGAACCGGCAGGTCCGCTGGAGACCTCTGTGGTGCATGTGATCGATAGCGGGCTGACGCTTTATCAACGCCATACCGGCGCGCTCGATTGTGTGGGGACCGGGCCTGCCGACGCGATTGGCGAGGCGGCCTGCCTGCACCTCAAGCATGACCAGAGATTACAGCTGGCCGGGCTTGCCCATTATACCGGATTGCGGGCACGGGATGGGGCTTCGGTTTTTGGCGGCAGCCGCGATAATGGCATTGTCTATCTGGCGGGGCTTGGGGTGACCGGGCTGTTTCAGCTGCCGGCACTGGCGCGGGTATTGGCCAAGGCGGGGGGGCCGGTGGAGAGCGCCTATTTTGCCGCCCGGGCACCCGCCCGCAATGGCTTGCGCCCCGCCATTGCCGAATTCATGCCCAATGGGCAGATGGCGGCAGCCTCATGAGCGGTTTTCGCATTCCGTCCCGGGAGGGCAACCCGTTCAACGGCCATCAGATCGCAGAGCGGCAGCCGCTGCAGTTCCGGCTGAACGGGCGCAGGATATCCGGCTTTGCAGGTGACAGCGTGCTGACGGCGTTGCTGGCCTCGGGCGTGGATTGCGCGGGCACCCATCAGGGCTTTCCCATAGCGCTCGACGCGCATCTCGACCTCTTCGTGCGGCTGGCCGATGCACCGGACGATCTGTCATCAGCCTTGCCAATGGCGCGGACGCCGGCAGTCGATGGTGCTGACTTCAAGATTTTCCGGCAGACCGAAAAGCCGGGCCTATGGCATTGGCTCAAGCAGGTGCGGCAGCGCGATACCCATTCGCTGAGGCTCGATTTTGATGCCCCCCTCCTCTCCCCGGCACCGGGCGATGCGCCATTGGAGGCGCATAAAGGGGCAGATTTCGTTGTTGTCGGGGGCGGTATTGCCGGGCTATCGGCGGCAGCCCATGCGGCGGCGGCCGGTCAATCGGTCATTCTCATTGAGCGCCGGGCTTATCTCGGAGGTGATGCGGTGTTGTTCGGGCATGCGGCGGGTGAAGAGCCGCCCGACAATGCCATTGCCCGCCTCTCCCGCCTGATTGCGGATGCCGGCAATGTCACGGTTTTGACGTCTGCGAACGCGGTTGCCGTGACAGGAAACACTGTGCGGGTGCATCAGGTCGTCATGCGGGACGGCCGGCCCGTTGCCCGGCAATTGCACTTGCGGGCGGAACACATTGTGCTGGCCACCGGCACCGCAGACCGGCTGCCGCTGTTTCCCGGCAATCGCCTGCCCGGCGTCACCAGCCTTTCGAGCGCCTTTCATCGCGCCAGCGCCTATGGCATCTGGCCCGGCGTGCCTAGCGTTATCGCCCTCAATGGCAATGCCGGCTATCGGCTGGCGCTTCTGGCACAGGATGCAGGGCTTGATATCGGCAAGGTCATGGATGCGCGGCTTGAGCCGCAATCGCGATTTGCCGAATTCACCAAGGCCTATGGCATCAAATCGGAGGCCGGCTTGCGGCCGCAATCGGTGCAGCTCAATGCCAATACGGGCGGGCTTTTCGTGAAGATGGAATTGTCCTGGGAAGGCGGGCGCGGCGATTTCGAGCCGCTGCAGGCCGGTGCAATGATTGCGTCGGGGGGATGGATGCCGCGGCTGGCGCTATGGCAGATGGCCGGGGGCGGTTTGCAGGTTGATGCGGATGGCAGGATACGGGCCGAGGGTACGCTCGGTTCGGTTGCCCTCGCGGGGAGTTGCGCAAACTATGCCAGCAATACAGCCATTTTGCGCAGCGGCACCAATGCGGTTGACCATTTGTTGGGCCGCACCGTTTCGCCGATTGAAGACAAGGTGATCGATCCGGCCTTTGAAAGCCCCGATGGGGATTTCCCGGTCAGCCAATTGCCGGAAACAAACACGCTGGCACCGCGCTATTTTGATACGGGGAAAACACTTGTTTCGGCCCCCCGCCCGGTGCAGGGCGGCATGTTCACACGGGCCTCGCATGCCCATCCCGGACCGGTCATGATTGCCGACACGGCATTAAGCCTTGGCGATGTCGCAACGCTCACCGCCATCGGTGAAGTCTTGCCGCAAGCCTTTACGACCATTGTTGAAGAACGGGTGGTGCCGCCCACCCGTTTCACCGCGCCGGCAAGGCCCGCCGCCGATAGCGCCCAGCCGCCGCAGGACGCCGGCATACCTGCCTATCTCAGCCACAGGTTTGGCGCCGATGCGCAGCTTTGGGAAATTGACGGCGAGGACGGGCGGGCTTTCCAGACCGGCAATCTGTTATATGCCAATTCCGACACCCACGACCCGATGGAGGCGCTTGGCGTCATCATCAGTGTGACGCATGGCAATAACAGAAATGCGCTGGCCCTGCTGGCAGCGGGACAGGCGGGGCACCAGATTATGGTCAGAAGCCAACGCGGGCATACCAGCGCCCGGATCATCCGGGCGGTTACGCCCGACTAACGGTTCTAGGCGGGCCGTTCGACGCGCCGGTTCATGGCCGCATCGCGGGCGCGGCGCAAAATATCGGCATATTCGGCATTGAAGCGAATCTCGGCCATCTTGATGCCCATATCGAGACGGTGCGCCGTGTTTTCGTCGCCGGGATTTTGTTTGAACACTTCAAGGTTTCGCGTCAGCAGGACATCGAGGTTCTGCCCGGTTTCATTCCAGATCGTGTCGAACAGCGCATTGAGCGCCAGTGATTCCCGCGCATCGCGCAGGGCCGCCAGCAAGTAGATGCCATTCAGCGCCGCCAGCAGGCGATCGGAATCGACCCGGTCGGCACCCTCACGCGGCCGGCGGAGAGACTGGCTGACATCGGCACTGACTTCGCGCAGGCGCGGCTCAATGCGTTGCGCCATCTGCTTGGTGATTTCGCCGAGCACCATGGACCAGCGCGAACCGCGCTCGAACTCGACATAGCCGCTAACGGCACGCACCAGTTTATGAAACCGGGCGACCGCCTTGCAGACAAGATCTGCATCGGCGAACAGGCCGTTCTGATTGGCGATACGGGAGAATTGCGACTGGCTATGGGCCAATATGGCCTCAACCAGCGGGCCATAACCGGCCCCCTTGATAATAGCTTCAGTCGAACCGCCCGCCAGCGGGATCATGGCCGCGACCAGACGGCTTGGATTGGCAGACTGACCGACGACCGCATGCAACAGGAGCGCAGCGATCCCTGCGTCTTTCCAGGGCATGGTTTGCAGTGCCGTGCCCAAAGCCGCGTCATCCTGCAGCGTATTGCTGGCGCGGCCAAAGGAGGTGGCCTTGGCCAGCAGCGAGCGGCAGCGCAGGGCATTGATGAAGATCGGCAGGCGCTCACGCGCATCATCCCCGCCCAATTGCACCTTAAGGCGCCGCTCGACTTCCGCCGAGGTCTGCGCTTCGGTGACGATCTTGCGGATCTTGGTGAGAATATCGGGGACCATGCCGTCAATAACGGCTTCAACCGGGGTATCGCAAATCACCGCGGTTTCGATTTCCTGGGGCAGATCGGGCACGACATCGCGGGTCAGCCAGTTCCAAACGGCATGCATATGTTTGCGGTTCAGCGCCCCGTTAAAATCGAACAGGGTCGGATCATCCACAAGCACACTATCAAACGCCGCGAGAAAACTGGCTTCGGCCACACCAATGGATTCCATCGCGGCCGCCCGTCCGCTGCCCTCTGGCTTTTGCGACCGGGTTTTATCACGAGCGGGAGCGGGCTTTGGCAAAGACATTGGTCAATCTGGCTGAATTGAAAATCTGGGAAATTATTCCAGCGCCATCCTAGCCAAGCTTCGTAAACAAAGGGCTTTTTTTTGCCCGCAACTTGTTCAAATTATACCTGTATTTGAACCAGTGCCTAGCTGTCGACCGCGTCCCAGGTGCCATCGGCCTCGCGGCAGGCGGTGCCTTTGCGTGTATATTCGGTGCCACTAATAGTTACGACATGCGAGAAGTCCCGGCAATCGAGGCTGTTGACCCGCACATAGGGCCCAACCGAGACGCTGCCGGACGCGCCAGTATCGCCCTGCCAGGAGCGGGGCGCGCCAGGACGGCCGAACTGAAGCGCATAATACTGGGCGCTGGCCGCTTCCGCCTGTTCCTTGCTACTCAGTTTTGCGGCGGCAGAGGCGTTGATAAAGGTCTGGATATTGGTGGCCGAAATGGCATCTGCCGTCGAGACGGTCGGTGCTGCCACCGGCCCTGCTGCCGGGGCTTGCGGGCCGGTATTGAACCGGGTCGCGTCAAGGCGGGCACAGCCAGCCAAAGCCAGCAAGGAGATGATCGCCAACGCTAAATATTTCTTGCCCATAATTCCCTCATGCTCGGCTCAACCCGGTTTTGATGTGGAGCCAATGCGGCCAAATTAGGTCAGCTGGCGGTGCTGCGCGCCACCGGCAAGGCCAGTTCGACCTTCAACCCACCCAAATCAGACCGTCCCAGACTCAACGTCCCGCCATATACATCAACCAGCTCCTTGACGATATCGAGACCGAGGCCACTCCCCGGTGTTTTTTCATCAAGACGCACGCCCCGGCGCAGGGCTTCCGCCGCCTCGGCGTCGCTCAGACCCGGCCCGTCATCCTCAACCAGAATCGTTAATGTGCGGTCAGCCGCAGAGACGGGCGCTACGAGCGTGACGGTCACGGCCGAGCTGGCCCATTTGCAGGCATTATCCAGCAGGTTCCCTGCCATTTCCTCAAGATCGCTCTCCTCGCCGCGAAACCAGATTTCGCCTGTGCCGGATTCAAGACGCAGATTCGTCTCCCGGTGCAGCTTGCCCATCACCCGGACCAGCCGGTCCATGACCTCACCCACATTGGACCGACGACCGACCACCGCCGTGCGGGCGGCCAGACGGGCGCGATCGAGATAGGTCGAAACCAGCCCGGCCATTTTGTCGGTTTCGGAAAGCACGACACCGGAAAGCCCGGCCCCGCCGCCCGTCGCCTCATTGCGCAACACAGCCAGCGGTGTCTTGAGCCCGTGGGCGAGATTGCCGACCTGAGAGCGGGCGCGTTCGATGATCTGGGTATTGGAGCGCAGCAATTCATTGACCTCGTCGGCCAGCGGCGCAATTTCCCGGGGGTAAATGCCCTCCACCTGCGCGGTCTCGCCTTCGCGCACCTGCTCAACGGCGCGGCGCAACCGGCCGATGGGGCGCAGGGCAAAGCGGGCGACAAGGCCGCTCATGATCGCCAGCATGGCCCCCATCGCCCCCAGAACGGTCAGGGTCTGCCCGCGGAAATTATCGACCAGATCGAACATTTCATCGAGATTGCCGGTCACCGTGATCAGGATGGTGCGGTCCGAAAGGGTGATCTTGCGTTCGATCATGCGGATCTGGGTGCCGAACCCGTCCTTTTGCACATCGGTGCGCACATTGTCCGCGTCAAACATCCCGCCCACCTTGGGCAGGATCGTGCCGATCAATGAAGGGGAAAAACTGGTGATATTGCCGTCCATATCGCGAATTTCCCAATACCAGCCGGAGGCGGGGCGTGAGAAACGTGGATCGGCCAGGCTGGAGGCTGGAAAGGCATCGTCCGTGCTCGAGAGGGACACCCCGACCAGGGTTTCAAGGTGAAACTCGAGGGTTTCGCGCAGGGTATTGTCGAGGGCGCTGGAATAGAGATTGGTCAGCAAAAACGCGGTGAAGGCCAGCGCCACAATCAGCCAGCACAGCGAAAACCAGAACAGCCGGAGTGCAATCGAGCCCTGACGCATCAATCGTCGTCGATCTGATATCCCAGCCCGCGCACGGTCTGAATGCATTCCTCAGGCAATTTCTTGCGCAGCCTGCCGACAAACACTTCAATCGTATTGGAATCCCGGTCGAAATCCTGATCGTACAAATGCTCGGTCAACTCGGTGCGCGAGATCACCTTGCCCTTGTGATGCATGAGATAGGACAGCAATCTGAACTCATGCGAGGTCATCTTGATGGATTTGCCATCCACCGTCACCTTGCCGGCCCGCACATCCAGCCGCACCGGCCCGGCGGTGATTTCATTGGAGGCATGGCCAGCAGCACGCCGAACCAGCGCGCGCAGCCGCGCCAGAATTTCTTCCATATGGAAGGGCTTGGCCACATAATCATCGGCACCGGCATCAATGCCCTGCACCTTGTCGCTCCAGCGGTCGCGGGCGGTCAGCAGCAGCACCGGCATGGCGCGGCCTTCGCGCCGCCAGGCTTCAAGCACGCTCAAACCGTCCATCTGCGGCAGGCCGATATCGAGCACCACCGCATCATAGGGTTCGGTATCGCCGAGAAAATGCCCCTCCTCGCCATCAAAGGCCACGTCCACGGCATAGCCCGCTTCGGTCAGGGCTTCCTGCAATTGGCGATTGAGATTGGTATCGTCTTCAACGACAAGAATGCGCATGAACGTCTCCCGGGGGAATCAGCTGATCTTATGAAGCGCCGGTCAGGGCGTGCAAGATCAGTTTTCGGGCATTCCCATCCTTGTCGAGCACCGAGAGCTGATAATAAAGCTGGCCGCCCCGGTCGCAGACCTCAACCGGCTGCAAAACCTTGGAACCGCCACCGATACCGGCACGCGACAATATTTCGGGCAGCGGCAGAATCTGGCCGCTGGATACCGCAGCCTGAATTTCGCCGCCACTGAGGCACGCGGCCTCTGCGGCAACCGACAGGCCGCCGAGGAGAGCCAGGGCGGTGGCGGGCATAATCAACCATTTGGATATCTGTTTCATGTCCGCCAACATAGGGTCCCTATTGTGAACCGTAAATGAACGATTCAACGCTCAGGCATTGCCGATATCGCTCTTGAGCCCCTTGCGCAAAAACACGATGGCAAAGCCTTCCATGATCAGCTGGCCGGTCGAGTGTCCGTCGAAGCCGGGAATATCGACGCCCAGCGCCTGTCCGATCCCCGCCAGCAGCATCAAGGCACCGATAATATAGGTGCGATAGCCCGATAGAATATCCATGAGGTTTCTCCTTGGTTTGGATGTGATTGCCGGATTTCCGGCCAGTACCAGCGCCGCCCGCTCGATCTCGGCGACCCGGCGCTGCCAGCCACGGCCAAAAACCGTGAATGTGCTGAGGCGCATGAGGAAAGACAGGCGGCGGGCGCATAGCGCCTGAATCAGCCCCCCGCTACCCGTCTCCGCGATGCGGGCGCGGATCGCGCCAAGGGTAATCGGCCCCATCGCCCCATCCACCCGCACCTTGAGTTCCCGCTGCACGCTCTTAACCGCGCGGGCCGGGCCGCTATTGACGGCAAAATCAAACAGCGCCAGATCGACGCCGTCGGGCAGAAGATTGCCGGCAACCCGGTCCCAATAAAGCGCCGTGTAGATCGCGGTCACTTCACCCTGTTTGAGCGCCTTGACCTCGGCCTTGGGCAATTCCCACCAGGGATTGATCTTGCGCCAGCGCGCCAAAGTCTTGCGGGTAATGCCCATATTGGTCGCCCCGCCCGGATCTGAAGGATGATCGGCATAGCCGCCTTCATGGCGGAGAATTTCAGCCAGACAGCGATTGAGATTTGCGGTCGTCATCGGTTTTCCTCGCAATAAAAAACCCGCCTCGGGGGCGGGTGAGAAAGAGAAACATTTGGGAGACGGTTCAGCCGTTACTGGCGAAGGCCAGTTCGATCCAGTCGCCGCCGCGTTTGACCAGCATCAGGCTGTCCTCGAAATTATTCAGCACCCGCGCCGCGCCCAGTTTCAGATTGCCGGCACCATCGGCAAAGGTCAGCGTATTACCGAATGTGCCGGTCAGGATCAGCACCGCCCCGTCAAAACCGCCGGTAATGGTGTCAATCGTAGCTGCCGTGCCGCTTTCCGGTGCCGGAATGGCATAGCTGGTGGCCACATGCAGCACGCCGCCGGCGATGGTCGGGTAGGACGGGGCCGATCCGAACAATTGGTTGAAGGTGACAAAGCCATTATCCTTGTCGATGGTCATGCCGGTAAAAAACGCCGACCCGTCCGGACTGACCTTGAAGGCAAAATCATCATTGCCCGCCAGCCCGATTTCGGCCCGCCCGGAAAACCCGGACTGAAACACAAATGTCGCGGTATCAGTGCCCGTCTCGCGGTTCAGCACCAGCCGGATATCGCCACTGCCGCCCGCGCCGCTCTCCAGTCCGGTCAGCAAAACCGCATTGGCGCGCACAGCCAGCCGGTTATTGGCGTCGGCACTGGTATTGACCCCGAGCAGGGGCAGGTTTTGCAGCGCGCCCAATGTCGCCAACAGCGCCGTCCATTTCCCGCCCTGAAAAACAAAAATCCCGGCACTGGCCCGGTCCCAAAGCCGCCAGCCCTCAGCCGGGGTCGCATAGCGCCAGCCCGCACCTGTCCAGCTGGCCAATTCCCCGTCCCTGCCCGTCCACGCGCCGCTGGCCGCCGCGCCGATAATGAAACTCTGCCCGGCGACAGGTTCGGCGGGTGGCGCGGTCAGGTCACGCGCCTCCACCACCAATTGCACCAGCGCATCGAGCGCTGTGATGGCCTCATTATGAGTGATGTGTTTTTGCGCCTGTTCGGGCGCGATCAGCGGCAGGTTCAGCCGGGCCGTATCAGCCATTGAAGGATCCTCTTGCCTTGTGCCCGGTCCCAAAGGTCGGGCTGATCTGGGTGATGGTGAAGCTAAAATTCTCCGGCAGGCCGCCGAAATCGGCGATCTGGTCGGCAGCCGCATAGGTGGCCGCCACGCCAGCGGTGTCGAAAGTGCGCCGCAGCACCTCACCCTCGAAAATCTCGATGCGATAGGCTTCGGGGTTCAGATCAAGCGGCACTTCCGCCAGCACCCAGCTATTACCATCGCGCCGGGCGCGGCGGACCCAGGCCAGCTGCACGTCGCCACTCGCTGCCGCCCGCATCGCCCGCAAATGCACCGGGGCCAGCGGCAGGAGCGGATCGCTCCCCAATTGCGCGGTAAAACCGGTGCCGGTGGCGTCATTGCGCCCGGCATAGGCGGTCAGGGCAAAACCCGCGCCGATAAATTCGGGATCGACCGCAATATCCGCCAGCCGCCCATCAAGCAGCATGAAGCGATTGCCCGCCGAAATGCTGGCCAGCGGATCGCCTGTCCCCTCCAGCCCGCGCAATAATTGGGTCAGGTGATAATCCGCCTCCCCGGTCAGTTCGGCATCGGCAAAGCCGATCACTTCCCAACTGCCATCATCGCGTTCCAGCGCCGCGCGATTGCTCCCCGCCAGCACCGCCCCCGGCAATGCTGCCGCCAGATGGCCATTATGCAAATGCACCGCCAAAACCGATTGCCGGTCCCATAGCGCGCCGTCCGATGGCGGCAGCGCCGCACTCAACGTGCCGAGAATGGCCGATTGGCGTAACTGGGTCAGTTCCGCCCCGGTCTGGTCCTCGGCAATCACCACTTCCCCCGGCCAGGGCAGCGCAATCGCCCCCAGCACCAGCCGCGAGCCGCCTTCCCCGTCCGGCAAATGCGCGGCGATGACATAAGGATCGCCGGTCGCCAGCGCCACACTGCCATTCTCCGTCCGGATGTTCCCCTTAACCGCATAAATGCTCTGGCTCGAAACCGCCCGCGCTGTCACCTTGCGATAGGGCCCGTCGCGCAATTCGGTAATCACGAACGGCCCGTCATTCTGCCCGGTGACCTCAATCAGATCCCCCACTTCCAGCGCCATCAGGGAGGGCGGCAGGCCGAATTCGAGGCTGTCCTCTTCCGCACTCGCCCGCGCCAGCACCCGTTCCGCCGCAATCCGCGCTTCGGCCGCATCGATCACCAGCCCGGAATTCACACTGGCCCCGCCCTCGCCCTTCAAGGCAAAGGCGGTGACCGTACCGGTCAGATAGGCATGCTGGCGATCCAGATAGGAAAAGCCCAAATGCCCGATTGCGCCCGAGGAATCCGGGCGGCGGCGGGAGAGGACAAATTCTCCACCATCAACCCGCTGCTCCGCCCCGATTGCCGACAATGCCGCCCCGCCAATGCGAATAACGCCCAGCCCGGAAGGCCGGTCAACAATCGAGAGATCCGCCGCGTCCAGCAAAGGTGCAATGGCGTCACGCATGGGGATGACATTTTCGATTTGAAAACCCTGCACATTCAGCCCGCCGGAAAACCCGGCACTGATTTCGGTGCCATAATCTTGTCCCACCGCCGCAATCATTTCGGCAACCCCCATGGTCCCCAGCCGCCCGGTCAGCCAATGGCCGGTGATGTAATTGGCCCCATCGGCCCAGACATTTTGCAAATTGGGAAAGGCGGGGAACGGCCGCGCATCCCAGGTCCATAAATAGAGCCGGTCCGGATCAACCATCCGCCCGCCATAGATCGCCGAGACCGGATTATGCGCCCCGGCAAAATCGGGCCCGTCCGGCCGCCAATATTGATGATGGGCGCGCAGGAACTGGCGCTGGATCAGCGTATCGGGCGCACCGGATGAAAAATGCGGCAGCGCGTTCTCGGCGCTTTTCGGGTCGCCAAAGGCGCTGGGCAGGTTGGTGCCCTTGTCCACCGCCCCACAGCCCAGTTCCGTAAACCAGACCGGCTTGGCTTGCGGCACCCAGCCGGTCGCGCTCGCCGCCCGGACCCCGCCAATGCGGTTATAATGGGCTTCTCCCCACCAGCTCACCAGATCCTTGTAGCGGTAGATCCAGGGCTCGTTATAGCTGCCATCGGTGATCGGCGTGCGGTTGCCCGCCTGCCGGTCAGCCTCGGAGGCGTAAAACCAGTCAAAGCCCTCGCCCCCGGCAATATTGGCCTGCAGATAGCCAAGATCATGCGGGCTCGCCGCCAGCGCCGCATCGGCATGATTGTCACCATCGCGCCAATCCGACAGGGGCATGTAATTGTCGATCCCCACCGCATCGATTGCCGCACTGGCCCAGAGCGGATCGAGATGAAACAGCTTGTCCCCCGGCGCATCGGGCGGCTGAAAGCCCGAATATTCCGACCAGTCGGCGGCATAGGTGATTTTCGTCCCCGCCCCGGCAATAGCGCGCACATCCGCCGCCAGACCCACCAGCGCGTCAACAAACGGAAACACGTCCACCGAGCGCCGCAACCGGTTCAGCCCGCGCAATTCCGAGCCGATCAGCAAGGTCTCCACCCCGCCCGCCAATTGCGCCAGATGGGCATAATGGAGGATCATGCGGCGATAGCCCCAATCCACCGGGCCGGTATAGGCAATGGTCTGCCCGCTGGCACTGAAATCGCCCCTTGCCGCCGCACCGGCAAAAGCCGAAATCCCGGCATCAATCGCCGTACTCATATCCGGCGTTCCCGCCTGCCCCGGTGCGGGGTCAGCGGTTATGCGCCCGCGCCAGGGATAGGCCGGCTGGCCCGAATTCTGCGTATAGGGATCGGTCAGGCCATTATCCTCAGGCACGTCCATCAGCAGCAGCGGATAAAGCGTCACCTTCAGCCCGCGCGCTTTCAAATCGGCAATCGCTGCCAGCACAGCACTGTCCGAGGGCGTGCCGCCATAGGCCGGGCCGCTGTCATGCCGGCTCATCACCGGCACATCATTGCGCCCCAACCCACTCACCACCCAGTCCGTGCCCTTCACCTGCCGGTCAGTGGCCTCAACCCTTGGCTGAATTTTGCACTGGCCGCAGCGCAGATCATCGCCAAACCAGGCCACCACCAGCGCCACATGTTCAAGTTTCGGGCACATGCCCTGCAAGGCATCGATGGAGAGGGTCCAGTCCGAGACCTGCCCGGCCACATGGGTATTCTCCCCCGTAACCGCGCCGGGGCCGACAATGCGCACGCGCGGTTGCGGGTCATAGCCGAATTCGGTCGCCCCTGGGATGACGGTAATCGCCCGCACATCATTTTCCAGATCCCCGGCACTGCGGCACAGTTCCACCGAAATATTGGGGATGCGGTTGCCGAACGGGGTCAGCGGCAGGCGTTCAAACACCACATAACAAAGTCCGCGATAGGCCGGCGCCACCCCCTGTTTGGCGGCAATCAGACTATCGGGCAATTGGCTTTCGCTGCCCCGGTAAAAGCGGATATTCAGCCCCTCGGTATCCAGCACTTCGCCATCGGCCCAGATCCGGCCGATATGGGTCACCTCGCCTTCGCAAAACGCGACCGCGAAATTGGCGGTAATCGTCTCCTCGCTGGTCTGGCTATTATTGCTGCTGCCCTTGGCCCCCGAGGACTGGCTGACAATCCGTTCCAGCTCCGTCGCCCAGATGATATTGCCGCTGACCCGGTTCCAGCCATAAATCCGCGCAATCGCCCCACCTTCCGAGGCGCTTTGCAGGCGGATGTCATAGCCATTGGCCGGCTTTTGCGCCGGCGTCTCGGCAAACAGGGCATTATCGACAAGGCTCCCCGCCAATGCGCCAATCGCCCGGCCGATGGTCGCGCCCACCGGCCCGCCAATCGCCCCGCCCAGCGCTTGCCCGGCAACAGAAAATGCAATCGTGGCCATCAGGCTTTATCCATTTTTCGGAAATTGATAGGTCCCGGCCAGCCGCCGCCGCCAGGCTTCGCTCAGATTGGCTTCCACCACCCCCACCTGTTCCTGGGCATGGATAAAGCCGGTGGCGCTCAGCATGATGCCGCAATGTTTGGGCGGCATCGCGCGATGCAGGCGGAACAGGATCACATCCCCCGCCTGCGGTTCCCCCTCTTTGCGCTGTAAAAAAGTCTCCGCCGCTGCCAAAAGCGATCCGGCATGGTCGCGGTCGCGCCAGTCGGCCCGATAGGGCGGCAGGGCCATGGGCTCCGCCCCGTTGATGGCTCGCCACACCCCGCGCAACAGCCCAAGGCAATCGCACCCGGCCCCCAGCGTGCTGGCTTGATGCCGATAGGGCGTGCCCAGCCAGACGCGCGCCGCGCCGGTAATCTCGTTTGGGTCGGCCCTCATGAGACCAGCGGCCGGCCATTGAAATCGCTGCCGGGGCGCGGATAGCGCAAAACGAAATCATTGCCGGGAATGTGCGGGAAACCGCGAAAGTTGACGCTATTGCCAAATTTCTGGCGGCAGGTGGCAAAGCGCCGGTCACACCCCGCATAAAGCGTCAGCGTGTCGCCCACCCCCACCCAGTCACTGACCGGTGCATTGAAACTCAGCACCGTCTCGCCGTCATATTGCACTTGCGCCACCAGCCGGTCGGCCTTGCCCTGCCGCAATCCCGAGGTCCAGGTCGCCCGGCCAAAATCAAACCAGCCGCTTTGAAAGCCGGTGAGCACTGCCGTCGCCACGCTCTGCCGCCCGCGCAATCCCGTCACCAGTGTTGTCGTCCGATAGGCAGGGTCCTCAAGATTGATGCCGCAACGGGCATCCCCAAGGTCGGCACCGCACAGCCCCTGATAGATCCGCCCCCGCGCCACATTCAGCGCATGCTGGGCCGAGCGCAGTTCAAACCGGAACACATTGTCCTCGCGGGTGATCTCGCCAATGGTGTCGCGCCGCAGCAATTGGCGCATGCCGGTATCGCGCCAATTGACCCACCAGGTCTCCACTTCTGCCCCGTCATAATGACCAAGCAGAATGTCGTTTTCATCCACCGCCTCAGCATGCAAAAAGCCGGTGATCTCGCTATTGTCCACCTGCGCCCCGAGCTTCGATGTGGCCGTGCTGCTATCCAGCCCATGGGCGGGGACAAAACTGGTGCCGTCAAATTCGAGCACCGCATCGTGCTCGGTAAACCCCAGCACCAGCCCGTCGCTGCGGATCAGGCGCCAGCAGGTGGCTAAACTTGTAGCTCCACTTGCAATATGCTCGCTAAACCCTTGTTGCAGAATCCTCATTCGCGCACCTCGATCAGGGGAATATTGGGCGCTTCCGCCGCATCAAAACTCGATAATTCAATATCCAGCCGGTCAATATCGAAGCGCACCGGCACGTCGAATTCAAAGCCCGCCGTCACCACATCGCCAATCGGAGGGGCCAGATCGAGGGTCACCAGACCGGTCAGTTCATCGACGGCAAAATCCGTTGCGCCCAGTTCCACCCCGGCCACCGCCACGCGCACACTGGCCGCCAAGGGCTTGGTGATCGGGCGGTCATAGGGGTCAAAATCCGCGCCATAACGCTTGATCAATTGAAAGCTTTTTTGCGCCGCATCGCCGGTGCCGATCTGCTGATCAAACGGGGTCGGCGCAGCAAAACCGTTCGAGCCATGGTCCAGCGCATCGCGCCATAAAAAGCTATGGAAGCGCCCGCGCCGCTCCTCGAAAAACGCCAGAACCGCCTGCATGTTGACGCGCGATTTAATACCATAACCGGCATTGTAGCGCCGCCGCGCATGGGCCCAGCGGCTATTGCGTTCCTCCGCGCCCGAGGCGAGCGTCACCACATCGGTGGCCCGTTCCGGCCCGCCGCGCGCGCCCAGCGCCACGTCGAGCGGAAAGCGGATTTTGTGGAACGCCATCAGCTCGCCCTCCGCCCGCGCTTGACCGCGCGCAACAGCATGGCGCTCATTTCCGCCTCGGCACCGATAAAGCTTTGCGCATTGCTCGCCTGCACATTGACCGAAATCGAAATCGGCGCGCTGGCCGCACTGGCGACCCCCAACCGGCCGTCGCTGCCCCGCGCCAATGGCAAAATGGCTTCCGGCCCGGCTTCCCCGGCCAGCCCCGTACCATTCCGCATCGGGAAATAACTGGGGGAGGCAATCACCCCGCCCTTGGCAAAAGCCTGCACCCCGCCCAGCGCCGGATTGGTCGCGGTGAACAGATTCTCCACCAGATTTCCCGCCAGATTGGTCACCGGTTTCAATGCCGCCTTCAGCGCGATATCGGCAAAGGACTTGCCGATATCCCCCAGCAGCGACCGCAAATCCTTGCCGTCCCGGATCGCGCCGCGAAAGGCTTTCGACAGGCTCCGCGATACCCCGTCGGACAGATCGTCTATCCGCTCCAGCTCCAGCGACACATCGCTCAATTCACCGCGGAAATTCGCGGTAAACAGGTCATCAGCACCGGCCATTTTCGGCCTCCTTGTCGGGATAATTTTGCATCAGATCGTCGAGGCGTTGCCGGTTGAGCGGCGCGGCATCGCCGTAAAACGCCCGATAGGCCGCGCCCAGTTCGCGCGGGGTCATGGCCCAAAAGGCCTTTGGCGACAGCCGCAAAATGCCAAAGCCAAAGCGCATTGCGGTTTCCCAGGGAAACGGCGTCATGCCGGGCTGCCAAACGTCGCCTGCAACAGGTTGAGCGCAATTTGCGCCGCCCCGGTCAGCCCGCCTTCAACGCTCATCCGTGCGAGATCATCATCGGTCACATCATGGCCGCCCCCGCGCAGGCCCGCCCCGAGGATCGCCACCAGATCCCGGGCCGAAATCCGCCCTTCGGCAAAGCGTTCGCTCAACCCCATCAGGTCCCCGGTATGTAACCGGGTTTCCAGTTCCGCCAGCGCCCCAAGGGTCAGGCAGAGCGTGTGCTTTTCGCCATCAATCATGGCCTCGATTTCACCGCGCAGCGCATTGGCCATGATCAGGCTCCCGTAAAGGTCAACTGACCGGCGCTTTCGAGCGCCATGTCGAAGGTCACTTCCCCGGCGTGATCGGCGGCAAATTCCAGCGCCACGATCTGGAACGGGCCTTCAACCGTGCCGAAATCGGGGATGACCAATTGCCAGTTGCGAATGGTCCCGGCGAAAAACAGCGCCCGGATTTCCGCGTCGGAATCCCGGTCCTTGAAAATCCCCGCTCCCGAGAGCGCCGCCCGCTTGATGCCGCCACCGGCCAGCAGCTCGCGCCAGCGCCCGGCGCTTTCCGCGTCGGTAATGTCGATACTGGCCGCATTGAACGCCAGGGTCCGGCTGCGCAATCCGGCCACGGTCAAAAAACTGCCCGCCCCGGTCTGGTCGAGCTTTAACAACATGTCTCTGCCGCTTTGGGCGCTCATGATCGTCTCCTCAATTCTCAAGGGGTTCGGTAAAAAACCGCAAGGCAATCGCCGCCTGGGCCTGCCCGGTCTGGCTATCAATGCTGGTGTCGGTGCGGTCATGCTGGGCAAAGGTGACGCGCAAATCCGGGCTGGAGAGATCGCTCTCCAGCGCCAGTGCCACCACCCGTTCAGCAATCGCCAGCACCGCCTTGCGGCTCGGGTGCCTATGCCAGCAATGCAGCAATATCCGGTGGTCATTACCGGGCGCGTCATCGCCATCGCGCGGCAGGATGTCATGGCGCATGATCGCCACATAGGGCGTGCGCTGTCCCTTGGGCGGCGCATCAAAAATCGCCGGACCACCCAGCGCCGTGATCAGCGCACTATCGGCCAAAAGCGCGGCCACAAGACTAGTCTGCAAGGCAAGGATCGGATGGGTCATCAGCCTGCCACCCGGCTTTCAGCACAGGCGCAGCTGAGATAAGCCCGGCGGCCATTCAGGTCATCGGCGCTCAGCACCTCCAGCCCCCGCCCGCGATAAACGATCCGGTCCCCCGGATTGAGATCAGTGCGAAACCTTGTCACCACCATATGCGAGGCGCGGACAGCACGCGCATCCGCCTCCGTCCGCACGTGCCCCGCGAGCGGTGCCACCCGGGCCCAGACGGTTGCCAGCGGCACATAAAGCGCTTCATGCCCGCCTTCGCTTTCGGCCAGCATGGTCTTTTGCTGCAATTGCACGCGGTCACGCAGGCTGCCAATCGGCGGGGTGCGCCCGGTCATAGCCGTGCCACCCGGTAATGGGCGACCAATCGGTCAAACCCGCCCGGCACCACCGCCCCGCTCCCCGCAATCACCACCGCATCGCGATGTTCAAACCAGTAGCCGATCAGGCTCAGCACCGCCTGGCGGATATCGGCGGGCACATCTACCGGCTCGGTGCCAAAGCCGGCGACATAATCAATCTCGATCCCGTTGCGCGCCCGTAAATCCGGCATCCCGGCAATAGTTTGCGGCAAAAACAACCGCGCCGGGGCGGTTGCCGTTTCCGGCTGGAACTGGGCCAGCGCGATCTCGTACCCCACCCCGTCGTCGTCATAGGCGGTGATCGCCGTCAACGCCAAGAGCGGCGCGACCGGCAGAGGGACCATCCGGTCCAACGGCCAATCGTCGCGCAACACGCGCCAGCTTTGCGCAATCAGCGCCCGCGAGGTCACGCCTTCGACATGCAGCCGTGCGGCGGTGATCAATGTGGTGATGAAGCCATCTTCGGCGCTGTCATCGACGCGCAAAAACGCCCTGGCCTCGGCAAGCCCCACCGGCTCCACCACCGGCCCTGCAAGCAGATAGGAGGTCATGATTGTTCTCTTTTGATTTGTTGGTTTTCAGGCCTTAAGGGACGGAATGGGTTCGGATACCGCGCCCACCCCCGACGTCATTCCCGACCCGATCGGGAATCCAGCGCGCCGCGTCGGCGGCGCAAGGTATCGCTTTTCGCGGGCAGGACTGCCCGCACTGGTTTCCCGCCTGCGCGGGAATGACGAGGTGCGTTTGGCCCGGTGCGGACCCCCGAAACCCTCATCCTGAGCCTGTCGAAGGACGAGGGTTCAAACACCGCACCTGCCGCCCATCCTTCGACAAGCTCAGGATGAGGGAGGGGGCGGGACAAACCCATCCCGCCCCCGTCATTGCGAGTAGGATAGCCCCCCTACGACACCGCAAACTTCAAAAGCTTGATCGCGTCATAATCCGCCACGCCGCCGCCCACGCGCTTGGTGGTATAAAACAGCACATAGGGCTTGGAGGAGAACGGGTCGCGCAGCACGTTCACGCCCTGCCGGTCCACAATCAGATACCCCCGGCGGAAATCGCCAAAGGCAATCGCGGTCGCATTGGCGGCGATGTCGGGCATGTCCTCGGCCTCGACCAAGTCAAAACCCATCAGGCTCGCCCGCCCGCCAGCCTGTGCCGAAGGCTGCCAGATATAATTGCCGTCAGTATCCTTGAGCTTGCGGATCGCGGCCTGGGTGCGCCGGTTCATCACCCAGCTGGCGTTCTGCCGGTAACCGGCTTTCAGCGCATAAACCAGATCGATCAGCACATCACTTTCAGCGCCGTCGGGAAAACTGTCCGTCTCGCCGGTGGCGACATACCCCAGATTGCCCCAGCTCCAGGCGCTTTCGGCCACCATGGTCTCGTCGAGAAAACCGCGCGGCTTGTTGGTGCCATTGCCGCTCACAAAGGCGGTCGTTTCCTGTTCGGCAAACGCCGCGTTCACCTCTTCGGCAATCCACTGGCCCACATCAACCGCCGCATCGTCGAGAAACGAGGAAGTCGCCGCTGGCATGGCATAGAGTTCCATGGTCGGATAGGCGATTTCCGCCAGGGTCTGGCTCGCCGTTTGGGGCCGCGCCGCCGTCTCCCCAACCCACCCAACAGCCGGCCCGGCAATCGAGACCGGCTTTTTATAAACCGAGGACGACACCTGCCGCACACCGGCAATGGCGCGGATCGGCGAGACATCGCGCAGCAATCGCGCAATCTCGGTCTCGGTCTCATCGGGCACCAGATAACCGCCATCGGGGTTAGACCCCACCGACAGCGCCTTTTCCTCGCCGCGCTTCACATAGGCGGAAAAGGCGTCCTTATATTCGTCGCCCCCGCCCCGGTTCGCGCCACCTTCCAGCGCCGGGCGCGCCTGCACCATGGCCTTGCGGTCAATCGCCGCCTTTTGGCTGTCCAGAAAGGCATTGATGCGGTTGAGCTTGTCTTCGCTCAACACATCCACATTGCCGCGCTTTTCCAGCACGGCCAGCCGGTCGTCATTTTCCTGCTTGAAGCTTTCAAAAGCCGTCATCAAATCATTCATCATGCCCGTGGCGTCACCGGCAGGCACACTGGCGCCCGCCTTGGTCTCAAGGCGTTCGGTCGCTTTTTCCATTACGATTTTCCTTTAGTTACGGAGGAGGTGAATGGCCGCGGAGATGGTTGCTTCCAAAGGCCGTGTCTGCCGGGCCGAAGCCACAGGCGCTGAGGCGCGCACAATCCGCGCCCCGTCCATCATCGGAAAGGTGACGATGGAAATTTCCCATAAATCGATCTGCCACAGCCGCCGGTGCCCGGTGGCTGCTTCGCGCGTGGCGCGTTGGGTGCGAAAGCCGATCGACAACCCGTCAATCGCCCCGCCCTCGATCAGCCGCCTGAGCGCATCGCCGCGCTCCACCCCGGGCAAAAGCCGCCCCTCGGCCCAAAGCCCGGTCCGGTCCTCGGCGATATGCTCCCAGATCCCGATCGGCTCCTTGGGGTCATGCTGAAACAACAGGCGCACACCGCCCTGCCCCTTGGCTTTCAGGCTTTTGGCAAACGCCCCCGGCATGACGATATCGCCACCCTGGTCCACCTGCCCGAAGAGGCTGGCGTAACCGGCAAAGCGCCCGGTTTCATCAATGGCAATTGTGGCGCTCACTTGCCCGCCTTCCCCTGCCGCCCGGCGGCTCTGCCCGGCCGGGCCTTCACCAGCGTGCCGGCAAGGTTCCAGGCAAATTGCCGGAACACCTGTTGCGCTGCGTCCGCCGCCGCGCCTGCATTACGTCGTGTCATCAAAGGAAGCCTCGTTTGTCCTGCTCCCGGCGAAACAACCGGTTGAGATTGGCGATTTCGGTGACGAAATCATTGAAGCGCCGATTGGCCGCTGCCAGTTCCTTGAGCGTCCAGACCAGCAGGCCGCTGGCCCCCGAGGCCCAAAGAAACAGCGCCAAATGCGCCAGATCGCCCCGTGTGGCGATGGTCTTGGTCAGCTCATCCATCAGGCGATCTCCGATTTTTTGATAATAAAAAACCCGCCGTGGGGCGGGCCTGCATTTCTCTTTCCCCACCCAAGACGTCATTCCCGACCCGATCGGGAATCCAGCGCGCCGCGTCGGCGGCGCAGGGGATCACTTTCGCGGGCAAGACTGCCCGCACTGGTTTCCCGCCTGCGCGGGAATGACTTGTGAGTGGCGCGCACCCTCCCTCCCCCTTCCTTCTCGCCCCCCTTCCCCCTTCCTTCTCCCTCGGGCTC
>Ga0209344_10000815_pt1 | contig 47632 bp, 39 predicted proteins | sample Cruoilmetagenom6_FD_187293 | JGI IMG/M metagenome (GOLD analysis project Ga0209344, IMG submission 187293) | Oil polluted marine microbial communities from Coal Oil Point, Santa Barbara, California, USA - Santa Barbara Oil Seep Sample 6 (SPAdes)... | ecosystem: Environmental > Aquatic > Marine... | reverse complement strand
GCGTTGGTGTCTCCGCATGCAGAATCGCCCCAGGCCCAACAAACACCCCCTCCTCAATCTCAACATCCGGAGACACCAACGCATCCGGATGAATCATCGGCCCGCCCGCCGATTCGCCATAGCCCGCAAGCACCCGCGCACGCGCCCCAAGATCCCCAATCGCAAGCATCCACCCGCTCGCCTCAGACTCAACAAACTCCCCGATCGTCCCCAAATACTCAGGCGCCACCGGAGGCGGCGGACGATGCAAAAGCTTCGCCCCCGCATCATCGTCATACAACCCCACCACCACAACCCCAAGCTGATGCGCACACTGCGACACCACCGCCGCATGCCCTCCGCCCCCAACCAAAATAATCGAACCTTCAGCCATACCAACCCTATCGACCATTCCCCCCGCCCCACCACCAATTGCACCAAATAGAACCCATTAAAAAACCGGCCCTTCAAAGAAGGGCCGGTCTCAAATGCGACGCCGGGCTGTAGCGCAACCCGACGCCGGGTGGGTAGGAAAGCTGGTGCTCTCGCGACTCGTGTAGGGCAACATAAGGCCCCGTAATTCTGATCTCACTCCCGCCAGATCGAGTCACTACCCAAATATAATGGTCTGCAAGAGAGAGAACAGACCAGAAACACCAACCAAGCTACTGCGTGCGGCACACCAGCAATCCCGGTCAGCATTGAAGACATTCGCATGCCATCCACAACCAAATGTACAGATTTTGACCACCCCCGCCAGCCAATCCGCTGGTTTATAGGGGCTTTTTTTCCGTTCTCAACCAATTTACACCCCAATGATCTCACCAAGACCTAACCAGAACCCAATCAGACCCTCGCAGACCTTCATAATCAGGATCACTCAATGAAAATCGCCGCAGTCAGCTACCTCAACACCGCACCACTCATCCAAGGCCTCGAGGCCTGGAACGACTGCCAACTCATCAGAGCAGTCCCCTCACAAATCGCAGCCATGGTCCAATCCGATCAAGCAGATATCGGACTCGCCTCCATCATCGACTACACCAAACCACATAAAGACAACCCCTTCGCCCCTGACCAGTTCATCCTCATCCCCGCAGGAATGATCGGCTGCGACGGCCCAACCCTCACCGTCAAACTCCTCTCACAAGTCCCACTCAGCCAAATCAAAACAGTCCACGCCGACACAGACTCCCACACCTCCATCGCCCTCTGCGATCTCATCCTTCAAAAACAACACAACATCAAAGCCGCATTCATCGACCACAACATCCAAAGCGGCACTGCAACACCCCCTCCAAATCCCCCAGAAACCCTCCTCATCATCGGCGACAAAGTCGTCACCAGCTCCCCATCAAAGGATCTATACCCGCATCAGATAGACCTCGGACAAGCCTGGAACGATCTCACAAACCTCCCCTTCGTCTACGCCACCTGGATGTGCAAACAATCCCGCATCTTTGATTCAGAATCCAAAGCAAGCATCATCGCCGCCGCCCACATCCTCGAGCGCACCATGCTCAAAAACCAAACCAGAATCGACTGGATCATCGCCAACCACGCCCCCGCCGCAGGCTGGCCCATCGACCTCGCCCAAAAATACCTCGGCGAACTCCTCCGATTCAAAGTCGACGACCGCGCCAAACAAGCCGTCCAAACATTCCTCACCATGACCGCAGAACTCGGCATCACCCCCCAAGTCCACCCAAACTGGCTCGATCTCTCAAGCTCCCCCCAGCAAACCCCCTCACCCGCACTCGTGTAATACCATCCAGCGATGCCCGCCCTCACCTCCATCAAAGCCCCCGCAATCGAATCCCTCGCGGCGCAACTCTCCTACGCCGGCAAACAAACCCTTATCCGTCACCTAGAACGAATCGAACAACTCGCCCCCGCCATCGACCCAGAAGGCCTCTACCCACAAGACTTCATCGTCTTCCGTGTCACAGGCTACCGCCCAGAGATCACCGACCCAGAAATGCTCCCCGGAGACACCCTCCGCGCCGACCTCTCCGCCCTCGCAGAACACCTCTCAGAATCCGCCAACCTCACCCTTGATGATCTTGAAGCCAACCACAGATCTACTTATGAAACCATCGACACCCTCGCCAAACGCTGGGCCGTCAGCCGAAAATCCATCGAGCGATACCGCCGCCTCGGACTCGTCGCCCGCCGCATCGACACCGGTTCAGGCCACCGCTCCATCATCTTCCTAGAAGGCCCAGTCTCCTGGTTCGAAGAACAGTTCAAAGGCCGTCTCGGGACCGCCGCCCAGTTCACAAGAATGGACCAAGCCCTCACCGATAAGATCATCCGCGACGCCCGCCGATACCGCGCCCGCCTCGGCGCAGGCCGCACACAAATCGCCGCCCGCATCGCCCAGCGAATCGCCCGCTCAACAGAGTCTGTCCGCCGCACCCTCATCGCCCACGACGACGCCTGCACATCTTCCGGAACCGCCACAGGCAACCAACCAATCTTCGCCATGCTCCCCCCCGCCGATCACGATCAGCAAAACGCCATGCTCACCCAATCCCTCCAAGGCAAACGCACCGGCACCATCGCCGCAAACTTCAACCGCACCCCCATCTCAGTCAACCGAGCCATCAACCGCGCCCGCCGCACCCTCATCCAATCCGCCCACTTCCAATCAATCGCCTACCCCCCCACGCCCACCGATCAAGAACCCTCGATCCTCAACGAACCCCCCGTCATCTCAAACCTCACAACCCGAGGCCCAACAGACCTCACCTCCCTCATCGAACAACTCAGAACAAATAACCCCGCCGTCATCTACGAACAAACAACAAGAGCCGCCGCCATCATCGAGCTCCAAGCCAAATCACAACTCCTCACCAAGCAACTCCACCCCTCCACGCCCTCAGGACGAATCCTCGACGAAATCGAAACCAACATGCGTTGGATAACCCTCCTCAAAATCGAACTCGTCGCAACCCAGCTCCACCTCATGCTCGCAACAATCGAGCAGCACATCGGAGGCCCAGTAGACACCCTCCCCCCCTCAAGAGCAACCCAAATTCTAAGCGACGCCATCGCCGTCGTCACCACAGCAATCACCACCGCACTCAGCCGCCACGCCCCCTCATCAACCGCCCGCCTAGCCGCCCCAGTAAGCCTCGCTGTAACCCACTGGTCCACCCGCCTCCCCGACATCGCAACCCCCCCAACCCAAGGCAAAGCCGGCCGACGAATCAGCCAAGGCTACCCAGTCCAAGACTGGACCAACCAACTCTGGAACCAATGGCACTGGCTCAAACCCAATGCACTCCAGCACACCCTCTCCCTTGAAAACACAAGCCTCACCACCAACCTCACCAACCGTGACAAAGAACTCCTCACCCGCCGCTACGCCATATCAGGAAACAAACCCCAGTCCCTCCAAGAACTCGCCGACTGGTTAGGAACCCCCCCGCTCCACGCCGCAAGAATGGCACAAGCCGCCCTCAAACGCGCCCAGCCATATACCCCTTCGCATTAGCCTCTGATTACCGAACCACCATCCGGATCGGGATAATCATCTCCCCAACCTTCCCCTCAACCAGATCACGCATCACCACCTTGAGGTGATACCGACCAACCCCAAGATTCGGAGGCAGTGTGATCTTATTAATCAAATAGTAATCCCGCACACGGTTCCGCGAAACGCTCCGATCAACCTCCGCCGCCCGGTTCCAGGTATTGAGATCATCCGCCACATGGTACAACTCCAGCCGCTGGCTCATCTCCACCTCAAACCGTTCCTGACCATCCGTCCCCGTCAACTCACGGTGACCAAACCGATCAACCTCAACATACACAATCACCTCGTGCGTCTGCCCCGCCACAAACTCATTGCTCCCGAACGGCTCATACTTCCCAAACCCATCCACCCGCGTGCACAACAACGCCCGCGCCACCCGGATCCCCGAAGCCCGATCAAGATCATCCTTCACCCGCGATAAAACCTCCGCCACCGCATCCGGAGACGCAATCGAACCCGAACTCGAGATCGAATCAAGCACCTCCCGCGCCGCCCGCAACGTGCTCAGCTCCGATTCAGACAACACCCCCTCATCACGCAATCCATCGAGCACCGCAACCGACATCGAATCCATCCCCGCAAGCGCAACCGCCGCCTCCCCAGGATTCTCACTCGTCCGCGCAAGCCCAGTCAAAACATCCACCAGCTCCGCAACCAGTTCCGCCTTCCGCTGCTCCGCATCCACCGCCACAACGACAATCTCCTCATCGTCAACAGCCTCGTCATCTACACCCCCATCACCCCCATCATCGACCAACCCCGATTCAGCCGCCGCTGCCGCCAGCGAAAACAATCCGTCATCAACCGTTTCTTGGGCCCCATTCTCAGTACCAGTCTCCGCATCGGCCACCTCAGCGATATCTTCAACCCCCCCATTCTCCACCAACTCCCCAACAACAGCTTCCCCGCCCCCGTCATCAACCACAACAGATTCTTCCAAATCCTCACCCGCCGCCATCCCCGAAAAATACTCATCCATCATCCGAGCCGATTCAACCACCTGATCCTGTGTTGACCCAAACCCCTCACCCCCATCAAGGGCCGTCACCGGATCAGAGTTCCCAGACAGCGCCGTCAGCGATGTATCGACCTCAGTCGCCTCATCACCACCCGTCACAGGCCCATTATTATCCTTCCACCATCGATCCCCCTTCCCGCACCCCCCAGCAACGAACGACACAAGCACCCCAACGCTCAATGCCCCAACCACAAACCCGCGACTTCCAGTCTTCCGTGCCATATCGAGCCTCCTGCTCTATTTCGGTTCTTTCATTACTATACCAGATCCGCCCCACCAAAGTTCCCCCATCAAGCCACCCGAAAGCAGATCACCCCCGATAAGGCCCCCAGATCACCAAAGCCTACGAGATCAAGCCATTCCTTAGAAGTACAACCACCCCACAACCCAGCCTCTCAACATATTGATTCACAACTCAACAAAAATACACTTGTATCGAAAGTTCATCGCCATTAGAATCTCAAAGCAGAGTCAATCATTATTTTTGGACTCCAGTACATTCAATAGAGAAAAGGCCAAATCGGGCCAAAGGATGCAGAATGACCACCGATTATATCAAACGAAAGAACACACCCCTACACCGCATAAACAAACCGGCCATCGCAATCACAGGCGCTCTATTGGCGGCGATATCACCTACAACCAACGCACAAGACTGCGACCCAATCCAATCCGCAAAGCTCATCGCCCCAGACGCCGCAATCTTCGATTGGTTTGGAAGCTCAGTCTCCATCAGTGCCAATACCCTAATCTGTGGAGCCAGCTCCGACGACACAGCCTTCGGCACGCAGACAGGCTCCGCATACATCTACACAAAGACCGCCAGCCAATGGACACTCCAAGAAAAAATCCTCCCAGACGACGCAGCATCCGACGATTTCTTCGGCGAGTCCGTTTCAATCAGCAACGAGTTCGCCATCATCGGCGCACCAGGAAACGACGACAGAGGGTCAGGCTCCGGCTCCGCATACATCTTCATCAAGTTCGCAGATGAATGGATCCAAATCGATAAACTCACCGCCTCCGATGGCACCACACTAGACAGATTCGGAGTCTCCGTCGCAATCAGCGGCGACACCGCAGTCGTCGGCGCACCATTCAACGATTCACCAGCATCAAACTCCGGATCAGTGTACATCTACAACAGAAACGGATTCTCATGGAACCAACAAGCAAAAATCACCGCAGACGACGGCCTGCGAAATGATGAGTTCGGCACCGCCGTCGCCATCCACGGCGATACCGTCATCGTCTCATCACCAAACAGTGACCAAAACGGATCAAACTCCGGTTCAGCCTACATCTTCACGAGATCAAACGGCGTCTGGACACAACAAGCCAAACTACTCCCAGACGACGGGGCAGCAGATGACGAGTTCGGAACCTCAGTTTCAATCATCGGTGACACCGCCATCATCGGCGCACCAAAGAACGACCAACTCGGGAGCAACTCAGGATCAGCCTACATCTTCACCCGAACCCAAGGAGTCTGGACCCAGCAACAACACCTCCTCCCAGACGACGGTATAGGAAACATCAAGTTCGGAAACGCAGTCTCAATCATCGAAAACGCCGCAATCATCGGCGCATTCTGGAGCAGTGACTTCGATACCGGCTCAGGCGCCGCCTACTACTTCCAGCACACCAAGGGCCTCTGGTCACAAAGAGCAAAGCTCCTCCCCTCAGACCCCGGTAGATCGGATTTCTTCGGAAACTCCGTCGCCATCGACGCCGATTCAGCAGTCATCGGAGCATGGTGGGACGATCACCCAGACCAGTTCGATACATCGCGAGGATCAGCCTACACCTTCGACCTCAACCCACCCATGCCCGCCGATCTCAACCAAGACGGAATCCTCGACTTCTTCGACATCTCCGCATTCCTAGCCTCATTCTCAGCACACGACCCCATCGCAGATTTCACCGCCGATGGCCAGTTCGATTTCTTCGATATCTCCGCATTCCTAACAGCATTCAGCGCAGGCTGTCCGATATAACGAATCTTGATGGCGTGGCGCAGATGATGCCCAAAGAGCAGAGCACTACCGCCCCCCAGAAGCCTCATTGAACGAAAGCATCAGCCGCTCAAGCAGAATCCCCAGATCAACAGAAGACGACTTACTCGCTTTATCCGCCGCCACGCACTCATCAAACAACGCCCGCGCCCGCCCCGCCCCCATCCGACCCGCTGTTCGTAAAATCACATCCTTGCTCGCCCCCCACAACTTCAGTTCCTTACTAATCACCTGAGTGCTCACCCCCTGCCCCATCGCCTCGCTCGCCCCCATCAACTTCCGCGATAAATCACTGCACGCAAAGATCACAGGCACCGCATTCCCCCTCGGCGAGTTCCCCAGTATCACCTTGAGTTCCCGAAGCATCCGTCTGGAATCCCCGCACAATAAGTACGACTGGATCGCCCACACCTCTTCCTCCCGAGTCAACCCAACAAGCTCGCTCACAAGCTCGCCCGTGATCGCATTCCCAACCCCCGCCGCCGTCGCCAGCTTGCTGAGTTCCGTATCAATCCGCCCAAGATCTGCACCAAGCCGCTCAACGAGCCCCGCCGCAACCCGCATATCAATCGAAGACTGATACTCCTTCTGCGCCCGCCGAACAACCCACTTGCACGCAGTCCCCTCATCAACCGTATCGCACTTGAGGATCAGCCCAACCGCGTTGATCGAATCATCGAGCTTCCCCTTGTTCCACTTCCCCCCCCGAAGCACCAGCGTCGCCCCCTCACTCGGATTGCTCGCATACCGCTCCAGCATCCCCCGCGTCGTTGCATTGACAAACGAGTCCGCCTCATCCACCACCACCATCTTGTGTGACGCCATCAGCCCAAACGATCGGCACTCATCAAGCACCTCAGCAAGATCAACCCCATCCCCATCAAACCGAAAGACCTCAATCTCCCCGTGCTCCGCCTCAAGCTTCTCCTTGAGCATCGAGGTGTACTGCGTCCGCAGAAACAACTCCTTGCCCACCAATACAACAATCCGGTGCTCCGCCCCAGGTGTCCGAGATCCAGTTTTTGTCGCTGCTTTGGCCATCACCCCATTGTACGCAACCCAAAACCACACTATCCTGCACCAATGCCCAAACTCACCGTCATCGCAGGCCCAGACGAGGGCAAAGAGTTCCTCCTCCCCACAGATCAGCCACAGCTCATCGGACGCTCCAGTGAAGCCCTCCCAATCACAGACAACACCGTCTCAAGAAGACACGCAGAACTCACACCCGACGGCTCCATCTGGTACATCCGAGACCTCAAATCAAACAACGGCACCCAAGTCAACGGCGTACACATCAAAGACCGCATCCGCCTAGAACCAGGCGACGAAATCTCCGTAGGAATCACCACCCTCCTCTTCGGAATCTCCCCCCACGAACGAATCTTCTCCCCAGTACTCCTCACCGACGACGACCAACAAGAAATTGACGTCGAACTCACCCTCCCCTCCTCAGGCGATTCCTACATCGGCGATGCCATAGATCCCACCGCCGCCGCCGAAGACCACCTCAGAGTCATCTACGCCCTCACCTCAATCACCGCAAAGATCGCCAACAAAAGAGAACTCCTCGACGCCGTCATGATCCTCATCTTCAACGAGTTCAAACCAGAGCGAGGCGTCATCATGATCCCCGGCGCAACCCCAGAAGCGCCAATGGTCCCCGGAATCATCCGCTACGCCTCCCCGCCCAAAGACGAAGACGCCGCCAAAATCCATGTCTCCACCACCATCCTCAAAGCCGCAATGGACGGCGACGGCGTCCTCTCAACAAACGCAATGCAAGACCCAAGATTCGCCGCAGGCGACTCCGTACAACAATACCAAATCCGCTCAGCAATCTGCGCCCCCATCACCTTCGGCGACCACCCATTCGGCGCCATCTACATCGACTCCTCAACAGTCCACCACGCATTCGACCGACAGCAACTCGCCCTCCTCAACGCCATCGGTCAGCACACCGGACTCGCCCTAGCAAACGCAGACGAACACCTCAAACGCGTCAACTCAGAACGCATGGCCGCAATCGGTGAAACCGTCGCCAACCTCTCCCACTCAATCAAAAATATCCTCCAAGGCCTCAAAGGCGGAGCCGATGTCGTCGAAATCGGCCTACACAAAGGCGACCTCGACATCTCAAGAAACGGCTGGGGAATCCTCCGAAGAAACCTAGACCGCATAGCCTCCCTCACCATGAACATGCTCACCTTCGGGCGCAAGCTCCAGCTCGATCTCGAACTCACCCACATCAACAAAGTCGCCCGAGACTGCGCCCAGCTCATGGAAAAAATCTGCACCGAAAAAGGCGTCGCCCTCATCGTTGATGCCGACCCAGAGATGCCCCCCATCAGCGTGGACCCCTCCCTCATACACCAGGTCCTCATGAACCTCATCTCAAACGCCGTAGAAGCAGTAGAGCCAGACACCGGCGCCGTCACCGTCCGCGTCTCATTCAACGAGTCCCGCCCAGACAAAAAAAACGCCGGCGCCGTCCTCAGACCAACAGTCGTCATCTCCGTCATCGACAACGGCCCAGGAATCCCCCAAGACCGCCTCGCCTGGATCTTCGAACCCTTCAACACCACCAAAGGCCTCAAAGGCACCGGCCTCGGTCTCGCCGTTACCAAACGAATCGCCTACGAACACAAAGGCCGCATCCGCGTCGAATCCACACCCGCCTCAACAACAGCAGGAACAAACTCAGGCTCAATCTTCAAAGTCATCCTCCCCGCAGATCTCGACGCCCAGCTCGACCCAAGCGCAACCTCAAACCGCCAATCAAACAACTCAGAATCAATGGGCCTCCTCCCATAAATCCAGATAATTCAGTCGCTCATTTGATCACGCCGCCCGATGCCCCCAGCTCCGCTCCGGATCAAGCAACCGCTCGATCGTCCGCATCAGCCGCGCCTTGTTCAAAGGCTTGCTCTCATACTCATCACACCCGCACGCAAGACACCGCTGACGATCCCCCGACATCGCATGCGCGGTCAACGCCATAATCGGAAGCTCGCACCCAATCCCACGAAGTTTCTTCGTTGCTTCATACCCATCAAGCACAGGCATCTGCATATCCATAATGATCAAATCAAACGACTGATTCTTCTGATACAACTCAACCGCTTCCTGCCCATTCCAAACACCCACAACCTCCAAGCCCGCCTTGTTCAGGACATGCTTAATAAGCCGCTGGTTGTCAGAACCATCCTCAGCGAGCAGCACCCGACCCTCAAGCTTAATATCAGTCGACCGTCGTCGTTTGCTCTCGTCAAGCGCCTTACAAGGAAGTTCGCTGATCATCTCAATCGTGTCTATTTCAGGAGTCACCAGCGGGATGTCGCAAGTAAACACCGACCCCTCCCCAAGCACGCTCGTCGCCCCAAGACGCCCCCCCATCAACTCCACAAGCTGCCGTGAAATCGAAAGCCCAAGCCCAGTCCCGCGATTCGCATCATTCTGATTCGTTTCGTCCTGCTCAAACGGCTTGAACATCCGCTCTATCTGATCCGCCCGCACACCAACCCCAGTGTCGTGCACAGCAAACCGAAGCATGTCCCCCTCGCGCCCCACAACCACCCGAACCCCGCCCCGATCAGTAAACTTGATCGCATTACCCACCAGGTTCAGCAGAATCTGTCGCATCCGGTACGAGTCCGCCAGAATCGTCCCAGGAATCTCCGCCTCAAACTCGACCCCAAGCCTGAGCCCCTGATCGTTCGACCGGACCTTCATAGTCCCGACAACATCAGACAAAATCTCGCCAATCCGGCAAACCCCAGGCGTAATCGTCAGCTTCCCAGATTCAATCTTCGACATATCAAGAATGTCATTAATCACCATCAACAAATGAGAACCAGCGCGACCAATCCGATCAACCGCCTCATGCATCGAATCAGGATCGGTATGCTCAGGAACCATCTCCTCAAGAATCTCCGTATACCCAAGCACCGCCGTCATCGGCGTACGAATCTCGTGACTCATATTGGCAAGGAACTCAGACTTGGCCCGATTCGCGTCCACGGCCTCTTTCGCAAACCGCCGCTGCATCTCCTCACTCTGCCTCAACGACCGAGTCATCCCGTTCGCAAGCTTGATCGCCCGGTTCCGTCCATACGACACAATCAGTGTCAGCACAACAAGCACCGCCGTCACCTTGAGCCCAATATACAAAGCGATGTTCGCCTTGCGAAGATTGTCATGAAACTCGCCAAGACTCAGCGCGGTATCAGCAAACGCAGGGTCGCCCACCACGCGCGTCTCAAAGTCCTGTCCACCAACATGAAACAATAACGCACTGGCAATCCCCTGATGATCCCCGCCGCAACTCCCGCACTGGTACGACGGATCAACATCGGCCGTGTCAAACAGCGTCACCCATTCCCCAGAATAGTCTTTCGTTTTCATCGTCAGCCGATCATCATCGTGTTTCCACAACATCGCTTCGACGAAGTACTCCATATCAAGCACAATAATCACCCACCCACGAACCGCATCACGCCGCTCCTCAACACTCCCGGTCGACATCTCAGGATCAAAATGAGGCATCGCCATCACAATCCCACGCCCGCTCCCTCTCCGCTCCTGCTGCTTGATCCGGAACGGCACCGAAACCTGAGCAACACCCAAATCCGTCGCCCGGTCATACACATCACGGTTCGCAGGGTTCACAGAAACATCCAGCCCGATCGCAGTTTTGTTCCGCTCAAAAGGCTCCTCGTATTTCACAACATACAAAGCCTCATCGTCATCGCCCCGTTCAAAACCCTCGTGCGTTTTGATCGAAAAACCATCCAGACCCTGCCCCCGAACCTCGTCAATAAACGATCCCAACTCCCCTGCTTCAACCTTCTGAACATACCCAAAGCCCCACACCCCAGGATACTGAGACTCAAGCTCCGCCGATTCAATAAACCGTCTCCACTCAGAACGATCAACATAGTTGCTCGACTGAACAAAGCCCCGTGTAAAGGTCAACGCCTGCTCATACATCTCAAAGCATTCAATCAACTCCGCGTTCCGCTCCTCAGCATGGGACGCCGATGCTTCAACCTGTGCAAGATGCGCCGCCTGCTTAAAGGACATATACGCAAACCCAGACACCATCACACACACACACCCAACAATCACCACCACCCAATACCGGCGAATGAACTCAAAAATGACCAAACCATTGGTCGGTTGATCAACTCCAGGATTTTCAGATCCATGAGGCATGTAACAGGTAGATCGACCTACCTGTGGGTAAATTTAACTAGATCACCATGAACGCCACTACTTTGAGTTGTCCCATGGAGGTTATTGCGCCAATTTAGGTTTCGCTGACACAAGAAAACAGCCCACAGCACACCCGCTACACGGCGTATTTCCAATCGAGAATTCGTTTACCCAAACTCAAATCCAGACTCAAACCCCAACAGCCTCAAGCTTCATCGCTTTCGCCATCGCGATCCCCATCTCTGCAGGACTCATCGCAACCTCAACCCCCGCCGCCTTCAAAGCTTCGATCTTCGTATCCGCAGTCCCTGTCGGCTTCCCGCCAGCACCCGCAGAAATAATCGCCCCAGCATGCCCCATCCGCTTCCCAGCAGGCGCAGTCCGACCAGCAATAAACGCCGCCACAGGCTTCGTCACATGCTTCGAAATGTACTCCGCTGCAGCCTCTTCGTCCTCCCCACCAATCTCCCCGATCATCAGAATCCCATGCGTGTCCGGATCCTCTTCAAACATCCGCAAGCAATCAATATGATTGATCCCGCGAACAGGGTCCCCCCCAATCCCAACACAAGTCGTCTGCGCAAGCCCGATCTGCGAGGTCTGCCACACCGCTTCGTAAGTCAGCGTCCCCGACCGAGAAACAATCCCCACCGCCTTGCCCGTCTTAGCCTCAGAAATATGTGTGTTGATATACCCAGGCATAATCCCGATCTTGCAACCATCATTCGTGTAGTGCGAATCCGCCGTGTTCTCACCCGTCTTAGGTCCAGGCGTAATAATCCCAGGACAGTTCGGACCGATCAGCGTAAACAACTCGGTAGAGTGCTGCGAATCAGCACCCCGCGCCGCCGCGTTCCGCTCATCCATAATCGCACGCACCCGGATCATGTCATTGACCGGCACGCCCTCAGTAATACAGCAAATCAAACGCCCCCCAGCGTCCATCGCTTCCAGAATAGCATCCGCACTAAACGCCGGTGGCACAAAGATCATCGTCGCATCCGCACCCGTCCCCTCAACCGCCTCCCGAACCGTATTAAAGATCGGCAAACCATTTGCATCCGTCTGCCCGCCCTTCCCCGGAGTCACCCCGCCAACCATCCGCGTACCGTAATGCAAACACCCCTGCGTATGGAGCGCACCCGCAGACCCCGTGATCCCCTGAGTTATGACCTTCGTGCTCGCATTAATAAGGATGGCCATCGTAAGCTCCAGTTGAGGTGGTAATACCGATCTATCGTCCTGCATCCATCATAGCGTCCACCAATCCACACCACAACTTTCCCTATCCATCAATAACCCGGGAACAAACCCCCACACCAAACCATTCCACACCCATGCCATACATCAAAACCATCCAAGAACAAGACGCCACAGCCCAACTCAAAGACCTCTACACCCGCTACGCCAACCCCGACGGCTCAGTAGACCAAGTCCTCAAAGTCCACTCCCTCAACCCCGCATCCCTAGAAGCACACTGCCAGCTCTACATCCAGTCCTGCCACAAACCCTCCCCCCTCACCAGAGCAGAACGAGAAATCCTCGGCACAACAGTCTCCCGCCTCAACAACTGCACCTACTGCCAAACCCACCACGCAACAGGCCTCAAAAAACTCCTCCCAGACAACCGCAAACACCTCGCCGATGAAGTCTTCAACGCCGACTACACAAACCTCACAGAGCGAGAACAAGCCCTCGTCAACTACGCCACCAAACTCACCCAAAACCCCTCTAGCATCACCCAATCAGACATCACCGCCCTCCACGCCGCCAACATCACCGACCAAGAAATCCTCGACGCCGCCCAGGTCACCGCCTACTTCGCCTACGCCAACAGAATCGTCCTAGGCCTAGGAGCCACCCTCGAATCCCCCTCCCAAATCGGCCACACCCCCAAAGAATCCAATTCCGAACCTTAATCTATCTCCCCCCCTACCATGTCCCCATGGGCACAAAAATCCAAATCAATAACCTCGTCAAAACCTTCGGCACCGGCAAAAACGCCGTCAACGCAGTCGATGACCTCACCCTCACCATCGAGCCCGGAGACCTCTTCTTCCTCCTAGGACCCTCAGGCTGCGGCAAAACAACCCTCCTCAGAATGATCGCGGGATTCATCGACCCCACCCAAGGCTCCATCGCCTTCGACGACAAAGTCGTCACCCACGAGCCCCCAAACAAACGAAACACAGGAATGGTCTTCCAGTCCTACGCCCTCTGGCCGCACATGACCGTCGCCCAGAATGTCGCCTTCGGCCTCAATGTACGCAAAATCCAGAACCCAGAACGCGACAAACTCGTCATGGAAGCCCTCGAAGCCGTACAAATGGCCGAGTACGCACACCGCAAACCCACCCAACTCTCAGGCGGCCAGCAACAACGCGTCGCACTCGCAAGAGCAATCGTCATCAAACCCGCCGTCCTTCTCCTCGACGAACCCCTCTCAAACCTCGACGCCAAACTCCGCAACGACCTCCGGCACCAAATCCGCGATGTCTGCAAATCCTCAGGCATCACCACCGTCTACGTCACACACGATCAAAAAGAAGCCCTCTCAATGGCTGACAAGGTCGCGCTATTAAAAGACGGCAAGATCATGCAGCTCGGCACCCCCGTAGGCCTCTACCGAAAACCAAAATCACAGTTCGTCGCAGAGTTCCTCGGAGAAACCAACCTCATCAATGCCAAAGCCTCCGGCTCAGCCGCAAACACCTCACTACAAATCGAAGCCGGCACTTTCAACGCCAACCTCGACAACGACCACTCAGGCGATTGCTTAATCTCCATCCGCCCCGAAGCCATCACCCTCGAAAAACCCGGAACCCCAAACACCCTCCCCGCCAAACTCCTCCACTCAACCTACCTAGGCGAAACCGCCCAGCATGTCATCGAACTCAAAGGCGCCCCAAACATCAAGGTCGCCCAGATGAACCCCTTCGCCCCCACAACCATCGCCCCAAACCCCGGAGACGAGGTCGCCCTCCACCTCTCCCCCACCGACATCGTCCCCATCGATCACGATTAACAACAAATGCTCCTACCGCTCATCACAACATGCACATTAACACTCTTCTATGCTGATCCCCCAGCACTCCCATACCTTTCAACAGAGCCAATCGATCAACTATTCGTACCCAACTCTGCACCCTTCAAAATCATCCTTGCATCTGACTACACCAATGAAAATCAGGACGAGGTCTGGAAAGTCTGGGGCCACCCCACGGTTGTTGAATACTTTGGCAAACGCCCAGAGTTGTCCGTCATTTATCTCGACGAAGAGTCACACCAAGATCGCTACCTCGAGGCATGCAAGCCACAGCATCTCCCAACGATCATGCTCTGGCCCCATTCAAACTCCAGCCGAGTTCAGCGCCGCCCAGAAACGCTCGAAACGCCCGAAGAACTCATCAACTGGCTCAATCATGTTCAAGTGAATCGTTATCCCCATGATAATCTCTACAGGCAAGTCGCCATTCATCCAGACCGTATCGCCATCCGCCTCGATCTCATCGATGAGCTAAATGATGCAGATCAAAACTTAGGTGCAGATTTTCTCTATCCGTGGCTGCTCCTAAACAATCAGTTATGGCTGGACGCCATCAACGAATCTGTTCCAGTTGACACCCCGCCATTGACAGAAGCCGAATTTCGTTCTGTAGTTATAGAGCAAATTGAACGGTTGCGGACAACATACAACCTATTTGTTTCAGAGCGCCAAAGTGAACGGAGCGCGCAAAGCCGACAGGTGGATATGGAGAACTGGGTAGACCAATACCATTGGCGATCAAGGCAATTCGGCAGCGGTCCGGTCTTGTCACTCAAATGGTTTTTAAACGCATTAATCCCGGTGATCGAGCAACTTCAAGATAATGAGTCCGATTCAACAGCGACAGATCGAGATATCTTTATTCTCAGTGCGTTCTTGGCTGAACCACCAGTTTGGAATGAACTGCTCGAAGAGTACGGCATCAACAACAAACCATAAAAAACCCGCCACAAAGACGGGTCAAAGAATCTCAGATTTGAGCAAGCTCACTTCGCCGTATACTGACCACGCGAAACCTTCTTAAAGGTCTTTGTCTCGCGGATCAGTGCCTGGTTCACGATCGTGCGGAAGTTGGCCGCCGTCGTCATGTACCCAGAATCCCGAGCCGCCTGAGCCGCATCGGTCACCGACATGGTCTTGTTCTTCAGAATCTTCTGAAGCGTATCAACCAGGTTCATCTCGTTGCGAGGACGACGACGGATCCCGCCGCTCGCGCTCAGGGCGCCAAAGCTCGAGAGCTCCGCGTCAACCTCAGCAAGCTCAGCGTGTAGCTTGGCACGACGGCGCTCAAGCCGCCCAACAACCTTCGATCGCCGAGCCATCTCCGCCTGGAGTTCCTCAAACGAAACAGTCCCAAGCTTCGAACCCTTGCGAGCCCCGTTCAGAACCTTCTTTTTCGTTGTTCCTTTTTTCTTCGCCATAGTACCCACTCCTTCAGTTTTGGGTGTTACGCCCGCATCGATAAGCGGGCATGAATGTGTGCGTTGTCCTGTAGTTGCAATCTGAACTAAAATAAAGTATCAAATTACAAATCGATAATAGAAACATACATGCACAATCGTGCAACCGCATCATACTCGCTATGAACCTATAAGTCGAGTTTATCCCTCGGCCTTCACCCCAAGCCGACCGAGCAATCCATCGAACTGGTCAAGGTCATAAAACTCAATCACCAAACGCCCACGCTTCCGGCTCTTGTCCGTCCGTATCCGGACCCGCGTCCCAAGCTCGTCCCCCACCCGCTGCTCAAGATCACGCAACACACTCACGGCCCTATCATTCTCGGTGTTTTTACCTAATTTTGACTCGGTAACATCCTCCTGAACCAAGCCATCAGAATCGTCATTGCACGCCCGCTCAAGCTGACGAACATTCCAACCCTCCTTCAAACACCGCGCCGCAAACTTGCGCTGTTTCTCAGGCATCCCCAAAGATAATAAAACCTTTCCATGTCCAGAAGTCAGTGAGCCTTGTGAAATCAAATCCCGAACTTCACCAGGCAGTTCTAACAACCGAGTTATGTTCGCCACCGACGAACGCGATACCCCAACCGTTTTCGCAATCTGTTCCTGTGTCATTGAATACCGATCTGATAACACCCGGTACCCCTCCGCAAGCTCAACAACATTCAAATCCTCGCGCTGCACATTCTCAATCAGCGCAAGCTGCGCGCTCGTCACGTCATCAACCTCCCGCACAATCGCAGGGATCACCTTAAGCCCCGCCATCCGGCTCGCGCGCCAACGCCGCTCGCCAGCGATCAACTCATACCGCTGTTCTACCCCGCCGTCTTGACCGCCGTCGTCAACCATCCGCAGGACCACAGGCTGCATCAAACCATGCTCGCCAATCGACTCCGCCAAGCTCGCCAGCGCGCCCTCATCAAACACCCGCCTCGGCTGATCCTTATTCGCAGCAATCAAATCCACCGCAACTCCCACAACCCTCCCCGCCCCAACCCCTGCTTCGCCAGCAGATCCCATTTCAGTCCCTGTCTCAGTTCCAGACCCCTTTTTCGTGTTCTTTCCGCCCCGAGCCACCGCCCCACCACGAACCCGCTTCTCCCCTAAATCCGAGTGTGCACTCCCCGCGACAGACGATTTAATGTTCGTATTATGTACGGCAACGTCACCGTCAGCGTGCTCACCGTCTTGCGAAAGGTTATCGGACTGCCTTGTTCCCTCGTTCTCAGGACCAGCAACCTCAACAACAGGCACCTCAACAAGTGCGCTCAATCCGCGTCCGAGTCGTGACCGCTTTGTCCGAACATTTTTTTTCTCAGTAGCCATACCAGTTCACCTCCATACCAATCTCGATCGTCGGCCATATCAAGGCCGGCAAAATTACACTTGCACCAATTCTAGCCCGCGCATACCATTCCCCATGCCGACTCCACCAAATCCCGCCAATCATTCCGAACTCATCGCCCGAGCCCTCATCCTACACCAATCTCATGTATTGATGTGCCGCAACACCGCCGCAGACTATCTATATCTCCCAGGCGGCCACATCGAGTTCGCCGAACCCGCCTCAGAGGCTCTAAAGCGGGAAATGATCGAAGAAACCGCCCAAGAAATCACCGTCGGCCCCCTACTACTCACCACCGAAAACACCTTCAACGACGGCCGCCAGGACCACCATGAGATCAATCTGATCTTCCGGGCCCATTTCCAAGCCCAATTGTTCCACGTGGAACAATTGGGAAATGCCGGCCCAGATTCAGCCGGCGAGCTCCCGCGGATCGAGTCACAAGAATCGCATATCGATTTCGTGTGGGTCGATCTGGCATCGGTTGCCGATCTGGATATCCGCCCCACCCAGATCAAAGCCTGGCTCGCTTGCGGCGGCCAGACCGCTGAACTGACCGCCGAGCCAAACTCCGCCGGAGACGCTCCGCACCTGACCAGTTTCGAAATTCCAACCCCGCCCCAATCCCCCGCTATCTAGCTTGGCTAGCCGGACATGGTTGGTGATCTCAATTGTTCCACGTGGAACAATTGAGATTTCTGTGCCCTGCGATCTGAGGCGTGGGTAGTCCGGGCCGGCGTGGGTGGGTGGTGGGGGATTCTGAAAAGTAGATGATCCTCCCCAATTTGGGGATCACATTTCATTGGGCCTTGGATTGGTCCGATACCCAGCCGGTGCCTGCTGAGAAGTTACCATCCAGAGATCCATCGCTCGACCAAATGGTCGGTGGTGATTCTGTCGCACCAAAAAACACCGATCTACGGCTTTCAGGGGGGGGAGGCGGGGATTTGCAGGGGCAATTGTTCCACGTGGAACAATTGGGTGGTGACGGGGATGTGTCGGCTGAGGTTGATCGGGTATCGGCACTGGTGGGGCACTTGGGTGAGTTGGCCGGCGGGGTTGATGGTGCGGATCCTGGGGTGGAGTCGGGGGCCGATCTGGATTTGCGGGCGCGGTACTTTGCTCACGAGGTCAATGGATTGGTGGCCGGGATTTCTGGGCGGGCTCAGCGGGCGGTGATTTCTGGGGATGCGGATCAGGTGCGGGTGGCGATTGGAATGGCTGCGGATGTTGGGATCCGTGTGGCGAGTTTGTGCGAGTTCTTTATGTCGCGGTCGGGTGATTTGGGTGGCGGAGGGGGTGGCGATTTACAGTCCGATAACCCGGACATTCATAGGCGGGCAAGGGGCTTGGGTTCAGCGCAAGTGGTTGCTGTGCATAGAGATGTGGTTGCTGGTGTCGGTGGGGATGATGGGGTTCGTTTCGAGATTGAGCTGGGTGTTGGTGGGTTGGGGGTGGGTGTGCCATTGCCTGGGATTTTGTTGGAGCGGGTGCTGGTGAACTTGTATTCCAATGCGATGTCGGCGATGGGTGGGGGGGGTTGTTGCGATCGATTGATTCGGTTGAGCGGGCGGGTGGTTCAGGCGAGGCGGGGTGGTTGTCCTGTTGATGGCGGGTGTGGGATTTGTCTTGGGCGTTGTGTGGATCCTGGGTATGTGTCTTTGGTGGTGGAGGATTCGGGGCCTGGGATGGATGGTGGTGGCGAGGTTGTTGATGGTTCTGCTTTTGGGAGTGGGCATGGCTTGGGTCTTGGTGTGTGCCGGTTTGTGTGTGAACAGTGGGGGGGGGAGTTTTTGGTTGGGGCGAGTGATGTTGATGATGGTGGGCTTGGGGGTTTGCGGGTGGAGATGCGGTTTGGTGAGAGGAAACTGGGGTTTGCTCGGGGCGTGGGGGCTTGACCGGGGTGGATGCCGGGTTGGAGTTGGGTTGGGGTATATGAGGGTGGAGCTGGTCATTGATACAACTCGGTATTGCGAATGAGTAGTTCTACTCGGTTTTGTGGTTTTGTGGAGTTATCAGCCCGAGGAATCTGAGTGGGTGGAGGGAGGGGGATTGTGTGCGTAATTCGGTGTGGTTCGTGGTTTTGTGGACACATTATTGATGAATGCGATCTTTATTTTCGCGCGCAAGTTTCACACATATGTGCGTTTTATGGCCGCGGGTACACATTGTTTCGTGGTTTCTACTTGATTGGTTGGGTGAACACAGAGTTTTGGACGAATTGTTTATAAGAAGACACGGATATCTGCTTTGTCTTTATTTTGTGGCTTGAGATTGAACAAGTATGGGTCGATGAGCGTGATCTTGCCTCGCAGAAGTATCGCGAGGAAATCTAAACGGGCATTTGTAGCCCTTTACGCACATAGGAGTGGCTCAAATGAATATGTCGATCAAGGTGAAACTTGGATTGGGATTTGGCTCAACGATTCTGATGCTTGTCGTGTTGTTGGGGGTTGTTCAGCTCAAGACTGCTGATGCGACTGTGGCGACGGATCAGGTGTTGTACGAGGCGACGCCTGCGGTTGATTTGTGTTTGTCGGTGCAGGGCGAGATTCATCACGCTCTTTCGATGCATCGCGGGTACATGATTCTTGGGCTTGAGTCGCTTGCTCGGGAGCGTCTTGATACATGGGATCACATTGATTCGTATCTCGTTGAGCTTGACGAGTTGTCGTCTGGTTGGAGTGATCCTGCTTTGATCGATGAGTACAAAGAGTTTAAAGTTGTAATGGCGGATTTCCGGGTTGCGCAGCAGAGCATTGCTGATGTCTGCCAGACAGAGGGTGACCTTCCTGCGAATGTTCACTACTACGATGTTGCCGAGCCTTTTGGTGACGAGATGGTGGACTTTCTTCAGGCGATTCTGAATGAAGAGGAATCACTCCCTGCCGATCCACAGCGGAAGCTTTTGGTTCGTCGCGTGAGCGAGGCTGAGGGTCACTTGCTGAAGAGCCGGAACGCGATTTCAGCGTTCCTTGGTGCGGGCAAGGATTCGCAGCTTTCAAAGATTACGATGTGCTTGACTGCTTGCCAGGAGTCGGTTGATCGTTTGTACACGATGACTGATTTGTTCACGCCTTCACAGAAGGAAAACTTTGATGGGTACATCGCATCACGCACAACCTTTATTGAGTTGGCAAAGGAAGCTGTGGCCATCCGAAGTAGCCCTGAGTTCAGTCTATCAGAGAATATTTGTTTGAACACTGTTACTCCGCTGGCGATTCGTGCGGTTGATTTGATGAGCTCGATTGCTGACAAGCAGGTTGCTTTTAAGGAGTCATCGGTTGAAGAGTACCAGGCGGCGAACAGTTCGATGCTGAGCACGGTTTGGGCTGTTGGCCTCATTGCTGTTGCATCGGCGATCGGTATTGCGTTCTTCCTTGCTGGATCGATTACGCGTCGCTTGACGCAGGTGATGAGCTATGCGAGGAAGATTGCTGATCGTGATCTGAGCATGGACGACATGGACATGAAGGCGACCGACGAGATCGGGATGCTTGCTGGTACGATCAATGACATGAAGAATGCGATCAAGCAGATTATTTCTGATGTATCGGGTTCGACTCAGGCTGTTGCCAGTGCGTCAACTGAGATTGCTGCGAGTGCGGAGCAGATGTCGATTGGTTTGCAGACTCAGGAGCAGCAGACCCAACAGGTTGCTGCGGCGATCGAGGAGCTTTCGCAGTCGGTCAACGAGGTTGCGGCCAAGTCATCGGATGCTACTACTGCATCGGAAGAGTCTCAGCATCTTGCTGAGGACGGCGGCGAGATCGTGAGCAAGACTGTTGATGAAATGAAGGGTATTGCGAGCGAGGTTCAGTCGAGTGCTGAGGCCGTGAATACGCTTGGCGAGAAGTCTGAGACGATTGGCGAGATCATTGCGGTGATTAATGACATTGCTGATCAGACAAACCTGCTTGCTCTGAATGCTGCTATTGAGGCGGCACGTGCGGGCGAGCATGGTCGCGGGTTTGCTGTTGTGGCTGACGAGGTCCGGAAGCTTGCTGAGCGGACGACCGAGGCGACCGAAGAAGTGTCGTTGTCGATCCGTGGTATCCAATCGGAGACCAAGACTGCGGTGACGCTGATTGAGTCTGGTTCTGAGCGTGTTGGGCGTGGTGTTGATCTTGCGACATCGGCTGGTACTTCTCTTGGGAGTATTGTGTCGGGTTCGCAGGGTGTTCAGCAGATGGTCCAGGACATTGCTGCGGCTGCTCGCGAGCAGTCGGCGGCGGCCGGCGAGATCGCTCGTGCTGTTGAAGGGATTAACTCTGTGACGCGTCAGTCCTCTGAGGGTGCAACGCAGTCGTCGCAGGCGGCGGGAGACTTGGCTGTTCAGGCTGAACAGTTGCAGTCGCTGGTTGGTCAGTTCAGGATCAACTAGGGCTGATTCGATTTATTTGTAACTTTGATACGGCCCCCGTTTTGTAGCGACGGGGGTCGTTTTTTTTTGGCATTGATCATGTGCTTGCGGTAGTTGTATCCTGCGGTTTCGAGGTGGCCTTTGGATTTGTATTCCCAGTGGTGGTCTTTCCATGTCTTTGGGTTGTACCAGATGCGGTCGCTGATCTTTCGGCGGATGACTTTGGCCCAGGTGTCGCGGTTGAAGAGGTCGCAGGGTTGGTTGCAGTTGGGGCAGGTTTGGAGGTTCATGGCGGCGACGATGTGGTCGCCGGAGTGGCATGGGCCTGTGAGGTAGAGGCATTCGTGCTGGGCGTAGGTTTGCCAGGGGCCTGGCTTGCATTCCATTGGGGTTCTCCGTGGGGATTCTAGGGAGAAGCGGGCGGGGAGTTCGGGTATATTGGGTGGATGGGCGTTGATGGAGCGGTAGTTCGGGCTTGGTGGTGTGTGCTGGGGGGGGTGGTTGGGGTGTGGTTGTTTGGGGTTGTTGATCTTTCTGTTGGGGTTTGGTTTTCGGCAGCTTGTGGGCTGATTGGGGCGGGGATTGTTGTTGGTGGTGTTTGGCGGTCTGGGTGTTTGGTGCTGGCTGTTGTTGCGCTGATGGGGGGGTATACGGGGGTGCGGACGGGGATGGTTGCTCTCGATCGGGTGGATGTATTGAGCGGGGTGGTTGATGGGGGGGAGGCGGTTGTGCGGGTTCGGGGGGGTGTGGTTGGGGGGGTTGAGCTGCGAGAGGGGAGGCGGGCGGTTTGGGAGCCTGTGATGTGGGGCGGGGTTCGGGGGCGGTGTTTGGTTCGGGTGGATGAGGTGTTTACTACGGATGATGGTTGGGTTCCAACGAGCGGGGTGGTTCGGTTGGTGATGACCCGAGAGGATGGGGAAGCGGTACGGGTGGGGGACGTTGTTGAGGTGATGGGGATGATGCGGGGGAATTTTTCAGCGCGGAATGTTGGGGGGCGGGATTGGGTGGCGGCTGCGAATATGGAGGGACGGGCGGGGGTGATTTCGGTGGTTGGGGGCGGGGGGATTGATGTGATTGGGAATGGGGGCGGGGTCTGGGGCTCGGTGATGCGGTTGCGGGAAATTGTGCGCGGGCGGGCGCTTGTGGCGCTGGGGATGGATGGATTGCAGGATGGGGGGGATGCGGGCAAGGTTGTGCTTGGGGCGTTGATTTTGGGAGAGCGGGCTTCTGGTGGGCGGGAGGTTGAGCGGGGCTTTGCTCGGGTTGGGGTTGGGCATGTGCTTGCGATTTCTGGGTTTCATGTGGCTTTGCTTGTTGGGATGTGCGTTTTGTTGGTGCGGGTTGCTGGGGGTGGTTCGTTGGGGGGGCGGGCGTATGTTGAGGGGGCGGTGGTGTGTTTGGTTTTGTTCTTGATGTGGGTTGTTGTGCCGGTGCGGGTGCCGATGGTTCGGGCGATGGTTTTGATTGGGGTGCTGATGGTTGGGCGGGGGATGGGGAGGCGGTATGACACGATGGCGGCTTTGGGGTGGGTTGCGTTTGGGCTGATGGTGTGGAGGCCATTGGATGTTCTTGGATTGGGGTGGCAGTTGAGTGTTGGGGTGACGGGGTTGCTTGTTTGGATGGGGAGGGGGAAAGCAGCAGAGCAGCAAATTGGCAAAGCAGCAAAGAAGAGGGGAGCGGTTGGGACGGTATTTGGGTGGGGGTGGTCGTTGTTAAAGATGAATGGGGCTTGTTGGTTGCTTGCGATGCCTGCGATTTTGTTGCATGTGGGGACGGTGAGTGTTTTGGGGATTGTGATGGCGGTGGTTGTGGCAGCGATGGCGGGGGTGCTGATGGTGCTTGGGTACTTGCAGGTTTTGGTTGGGGTTGCTTGGCCGTCGCTTGGGGCGGAGACTTTGTTTGTTGTTGAGTGGGCGGCTGGGGTTGTGGCGGGGTTTGTGGGGTGGGTTGATGGGATGGGGTGGAGTTCGTTGCGGGGATGGAACTTTGGAACAGCTTGGACGATCTGCGCGACGGGGTTGGTGTGGATGGTGTTGACTCGCTCGAGGGTTGTGACGAGGGGGCGGGTTGTTGGTGGGTGTGTTGCTTTGATTGTGTGGGGCGGGGTTGCGGGTTGGATGAGCTCGTTTGTTGATGGGGTGCGGGTGGAGATGGTGGATGTTGGGGACGGGAGCGCGTATTTGGTTCGGTCGGGGGATGCAACGATGCTGTATGACTGCGGGTCGCTCGACTACCGGATCGGGGGGACTGTTGAGCGGGCGGCCTGGGCGCGGGGGGTTCGGCGGATTGATGCGGTGATTGTGTCGCATGACAATCTGGATCATTTTAATGGGCTTGTTGAGCTTGCACGGAGCGGCGTGGGGTTTGATCGGGTGTATGTTGGCGCGGCGATGGAGGCGGACGCGAGCGCGGCGTGGAGTGGGGTTCGGGCGGAGCTTGTGTCGCGCGGGGTCGAGATTGTTTTGATGTCGGAGGGGGATGGGTTTGCGTTTGGGAGGGCGTTTGTGGAGTGTGTGTCTGGTGGAGAGATGGCTGATGGGTTTGGCGTGAATGACACGTCGCTTGTGGTGCGCGTGGAAGTAGAGACCGAGGCGGGAGAGCGGGCGGTGTTGTTTACAGGGGATATTGCGGCGGGGGGGATTGCGGGTTTAGGCGGAGAGGATTTGGATGGGGTTGTTGTTATGGAGCTGCCGCATCATGGGTCGATGAACTCGGCGGTGCGTGGGCTGATGGAAAGTGTTGATCCTGCGGTGGTGTTGCAGTCGACGGGGCATGAGCGGGTCGATGGGCGGTGGGGGTTTATGCAGGCGGGGCGTAGTTGGTATGCGAGTGGTGGTGAGGATGGGGGCGGGGCTTGGGCGGAGATTTTGGGGTCGGGGGAGGTTTTGAGTGGGTGGGTGATGGATTAGGGAAAGTCTGTTGGCCATTGTCCTGAGAACTCGAAGTCGTCGAAGTAGAACTGGGCGGTGCCGCCGTTGTCTCGGATGTGGTGGATGGTGTTGTCGGAGGCGTAGATTTTTTGTGGGTTCCAGTGTGTTGCGGGGACGGGGCCTGTTGCGTCGGGGAGGTCTGCGTCGGGGTCGTAGGTGATGTTGGTGATGTTGAAGAGGACGGTGCGGATGTTTGTGGAGTCTGGGGTGATGGCGATGACGAAGCGGCCGGTATTTTCGTCGCCCATTTTGTAGGCGATTTCGATATCGAACCATTCGCCTACAGGGATGGGGGTCATGACATTGGTGTATTCCCAGATGGCGTCGAGTTCGGGCATTGCGCGGTTGAGGATGTTGAGGTAGAAGTTGTTCTGGTATGAGAAGATTGTGAGGCCAATTGCTGAGGGGTTTGGGTGGCCTTCCCATGCGGCGCCGAGCCAGAGTTCTTGGATGATGATGCCGAGCCACCATTGGTCAGCGTTTGGGGGGTAGGAGTGGAGGAGGTTGAGGTCCTCATGGATGAACATGCGTTGTTTGGAGTAGATTTCTGTTGCGTTGTTGAGGTGTCCGGGGAAGCCTGATTGGATGCGTCCTTTGGTGTGGTTGTTGAATCCGGTTTCGACGAGGGCGTTCTTGAGCCAGAAGTGGAGGACGGTGTTGGTGGGGTCGGTTGGGTCTGGGGCGAGTTGGGCGTGGCGGTCGTTGATGTCGCCTACATTTTCGTAGAAGATGGACATGTTCCAGGGTGTCGCGCCGGGGATTGGGCTGGTGTTGTCGAAGAGCATCCAGGTGATTTCGTTTGGGTTGTTTGGGTGGTACTCGCTTGGTTCGAAGCCTGTGGAGAACTGTGGGAGGAATGGTTGGGGGGCGTGCTGCTTTGTGGTGGGCTGGTTATCTCTTGTGCCTTGGAGTGTTGTGGTGGGCGGCTTTGCTGCGCTGAGGGAGAGGGCGGCGTAGGTAATGAGGGCGGTGGCGAGGAGGGCGGGTTTGGAGTGGAGATTGGGCATGTTTCTATTATCGAGATTTTGGGGTTTGGTGCAAGGAGAATTTGTAAAGGGTGTGAAAATTGAAAGAGCCCCGGACGGTGCGGGGCTCTTGTGTTGATTGAGTGGTTGTGTGATTGGTCTTGAATGGTTTAGGGGCAGGAGATGGTGAAGGCGGTGAGGAAGGCTGAGATGTCGAAGAAGTCGAACTGGCCGTCGTCGGTGAAGTCTGCGCGGTCGTCTTCGTTTGCGAAGTGGGTGAGGAATGCGGAGATGTCGAAGAAGTCTTGGACATTGTCGTTGTTGATGTCTGCGGGGCAGGGGATGAAGTCGGCGCCGAAGGTGAAGTTGTTGATTGAGATGCCTGTTGCGGAGGGGTGGGTGAAGGTGACGGAGGAGATGCCTTGGGTTGGTGATTGGTATCCGAAGAAGCCTGAGGAGGTGGTGGTGATTTGATCGAGGATTGAGCCGTCGCGTGTGTGGAGGGTGACGGTGTAGCCCGATCCTGAGAGGTTGCCGAGCCCGAAGGCGATTTGTGGTTCATCGAATTCGATGGTGAGGTCGCCTACGGCGCGGAGGTAGACATCTTCTTCGCCTCCGAGGAAGCCGCCGAAGAGGGAGAGGGAAGTTTCTGCTGTGAAGGTGAGTCCGGTGTGGACTGCGTTGTTTGAGTTTGCGGCGGTGGCGGGGTTTGGGAGGGGGAATGAGCCGCCGGAGTGGACGGAGACATTTTCAAAGTCTTCGATGATGATTTGGTCATCGAGGATGAGTTCGAGCTCGGCTCGGGTGTTAATTTGTTGCGCGTGGGCGGAGGTTGCGAGGAGGGAGAGGGTGAGAGTGGTCAGTGTGTTGTGCTTGATGTTCATGGTGTTTGCGCTTTTGTTTGGTGATCGGTTTTGGAACGGATTGGTTTGGGTTATGGACAGCCTGTTGTGAATGCGGTTAGGAATGCGGAGATATCGAAGAAGTCGAAGTTTGAATCGCTGTTGAAGTCTGCGAGCGGGTCGGAGTCTGCGAAGAGTTGGAGGAAGAGGGAGATGTCGAAGAAGTCGAGTGTGTTGTCGTTGTTGAGGTCTGGTGTGCAGGATAAGAGTCCTTCTGGGGTGAGGAGGTATCGTTTGGTGCCGAGGGTGTCGGTGCCGTCGAGGCGGCCCGATGCGATGATGTATCCCTGCGGGTTGACGGCGAGGCATCTTTCGAGGAGTGCGTCTACGGGGTTCTCGTCGAGGAGTTCGGCGAGATCGTGTGCGACCCATGTGCCCTCTGACTCGTTTTCCCAGATGGTTGCGAAGTGTTCTTGGTTATCGACTCTGCGCCAGGTGGCGCCGACGATGATGGAGTTGTTCATGTCGTAGGCTGCGGAGTCTGATGGGGAGTTCTGGGAGGGGAGCGGGAGGATGGTTGCGGTTGTGTCTGTCGATTCTGCGACGAAGGCGACATCTGAGAGCCAGTAGTCTGGGGAGGTCATGGCGCCGGCGATGCGGTTGTTGTCATTGATGGCGGCGGGTCTGACATCACCGGTGGGTGAGGTAATTGTGGAGATTGTGGTGTCTGGGAAGCGGATGAATGCGGATGCGGTGACGCCCTCTGGGTGTGACCATCCTGCGACGGTGCCGGCGTTGTTGATGGCGGTTGCGGCGGCGCGGTGTGCGGTTGGGGTGAGATCGGTGAGGGTGGTGTTGGTGGTTGTGCAGAGGACGGCGTGGGTGGAGTGTTCGGATGCGTATTCGCCTGAGCCGGTGATTGTGGAGGTGCCGACGATGGTGCCTGCGGTGTTGATGTGGAGTGGGTTCATTGTGTTGACGCGGCCGTTGGCGAAGTGGATGTCTTTGCCGTCCCACCATGTGCGTGACCAGTAGAACTCTCCGAGTGGATAGATGAAGGTGTTGTTGTCGGGAGTTGCGATTGAGCCGTAGGTGCCGTTGGAATGGGTTTGGTAGTAGCCGATGACGGCGGATTGGTTGTGTGCGGCTGGGACGAATCCGGTGGGTGCGGTGTCTGGGACGATGGGCACATGGTTCGTGAAGAATGGGAGTGATTGGAGTTGTTGTGGTGTCCAGTTGGTGATGTCTTGGATTGTGTAGGCGGGTTGTGCGATCGCGATTGATACTGGGACTAGGAGGGCGGTGAAGATGGATGATTGGCGTTTCATGGTGGTTTATCATGCAAATGGTGTGCCGGATTAAAAACCCCCGGCAATGGATTACCGGGGGTTTGCTGTGGCTTTGTTGTGAGTATTGGCCAGAAGTGTTTGTGTGTGGTGGCGAATACTGGCCGGTGTAGACTGTGTGTTTAGTCGTCTTCGTTGTTTCCGAAGAGGCCACCGATACCTTTTTTGATTTCGTCTGCGGCGTCTTCGACGGCGTTGCCGATGTCTTCACCGAGTTCGTCTGGGACTGGGATTGATTCGACGATGTCTCCGGCTTGGTCTGCGACATCGTCGATGACGGCTCCGGCGTTTTCTAGGACTGCGCCCATTTGTTCGCCGACGATTTCTCCGGCGCCGCCGATAGCGGTGATGCCCATGTCTCCGAGGGAGGTGAGTGCGCCTAGGCCGTTACCGAGTTCGCCGAGGATGTCGTTGGGGATGATGCCTCCTCCTGATTCGACTGCGGCGGTGATGACAGTTTTGACGACGAGGTTTACGATTTCTGGGATTGACATTGGGTCGTCTTTGCCGATGTCTTGGAGTTCGATTTGCGGGATGTTGATTGCGATGTCGCCGGCGACGAAGCCGATTCCTGGCATGTTTGCGAGGTGGATGTTGATGTCTTTGAGGATGAGGGAATCGATGGCGACTGTTTTGGCTGGCTTGCCTGAGGGGGCTGGTTCTTGTGGTGCTTTTTCACCGGACTCGAAGCGTTGGAGGGCTGCGAGGATGGCGTTGTAGTTTGAGGGGTCTTGTCCTTTATCGAGGATGACATCTAGGCCGTCGAAAGTGACGGTTGGGACGGAGATGGTGTCGCTGAGGATGGAGGCGGGGTCGAGGGTGACTGCGGTGGAGTTGAGTTGCAAGAAGTGCGAGGTGTCGAATCCGTCTGGGTTGTTGATGTTGAAGCCGTTCATGGCGAAGGAGCCGTCGGTGAGACCAATTTCTACGGTGTCGACGGTGGTGGTTGTTTGCGTGGCGTAGGTGCCGCCTTTTTCGATGGCGAGTTTGACGCCTGCGTTTACTTGTGAGAGTCCGAAGGTGATGAGTCCTATGAAGAGGATGACGACGAGGATGGTGATGACGGCTGCTATTTTGATGAGGGTTTTCATTGTGCTCTCCTGGCGAGGTTGTGTAAAGGATGGTAGGGGGGGGCGGGATGGGATTCGACAGTACTGTTGAAGATGGGGTGGTGTTGGGCTTGTTGGGTGGGTTTGTTGGGAAAGACTGGTGGGAAGGTTTGGGGGTGATGCGCGGTTTGGGAACTTCGAGTACACTTTTTAAGGGTGAGCCATTGGGGCTGTACACCTTTGGATTATTCCTCTTGCACGGAGATTCTTACTATGAACTTGGTTTATTTTCTACTGGTTGGGATTGTTGCGGGCTGGCTTGCTGGCATGGTTCTCAAGGGGCGTGGGTTTGGTTTGTTTGGGAACATGATCGCGGGGGTAGCCGGGGCGTTTGCGGGCGGGTACTTGTTTGAGCTGATTGATATTGAGTGGGGCGGGGTGCTTGGCGAGATTGGGACCTCGACAGTTGGGGCGATCGCGGTGCTTGTGGTGATTGGGTTGTTGAGGAAAGCGGCTTAAGGTTTCTGATTGAGATTTTGGGAGATTCTTCGCTCGGTGTGGGCGTGGGCGCGCTGTATGCGTTCCCCGCATCGTGTTAGGCAGAGTACGGGCATTTTTTCGAGCAGGGTGTTCATTAGGGGGCGGATTTGAGGGCGGCTAGGAAGAGGGTGATGTCGGTGATGTCGAAGAGGGCATCGTTGTTGAGGTCGGCGATTGGGTTGTGGGCGGAGAAGGCTCTGAGGAAGATGGAGATGTCGAAGAAATCATGGTAGGAATCGGCGTTGAAGTCGGCGAGGGAGTTTGTGGTGGAGATGGTGAGGGTGGGCATGAGGGTGACGGTATGTTTGTTGACCGTGGTTTGGATTTTTAGGGTGTGGTTGCCGGGCTGGGCTTTGGATGAGGATTTTGCGGAGATGGGGATGTCGTAGATTCCTGGGGCGACTTTGATTGGGGCTGATGGGGTGAGGTTTTGTTGGTTGAAGTGGAGGGTGAAGGTGGCGGGGTCTGTGATGAGGTTTGATTGGTAGTCGCGGAGCTCGATGCGGACGGACTGGGGGGTGGCGGGGTCGTCTATGAGGATTCTGGAGGGGATGGTTGTTGTGGTTTGGACGGCGTCTACTTTTCCTACGAGGGAGGCGCGGAAGTCTGCGAACTGGGTGACCATCTGGTCTACGGGATCGTCTGCGGCGGCGTTCTGGTTGGCGATGTTGATGAACATGAACTTGTCGCCTCTTGCGAAGCCGGTTTGTCGCTGGACGATTGCGTTATTGAGGTTGTCGTAGATGAGAAGCTTTGAGGTTGCGTTTGTGATGAGGTCTTGGTCGCCGTCGTTGTTGAGGTCTGCTTTGAGAAGGTTTGTAGGGTTTCCTCCGAGGCGGGTGCGGTTTGTTTCGGTGAAGTTGCCTGCGGCGTCACCGAGGTAGTAGCGGAAGTTTGCGCCGGAGGTCATGACGACGGCGAGGTCTGGGATGGTGTCGTTGTTGAGGTCTGTGACTTGGAAGTCGATTGCGGGGGCGGAGATTGGGGAGGAAATCTTTGGTGCGAAGGTTGGGTTTTCTGGGGTGCCTGTGTTGATGAAGGTGTCGATGACTCTTGAGGAGCCGGTGGCTACGAGGATGTCGGTGAGTCCGTCGTTGTTGATGTCGGCGGCGCGGATTTGTTTAGGGTCGAGGGATGTTGAGACGGGGAAGGAGTAGTCGAGTAGGCCGTTGGCATCGGATGGGAGGAGATGGACCTGTTGGTTTGAGATGATGAGAAGGACTTCGTTGGTGTCGTTGTGGAGATCGGCGAACTGTGCGGCGGACGCGGGGAACCCCGCGACACCTCTTTGGATAAGGGTGTCTTTGAAAAGTCTATATGTTTTCGCGTTGGTGTCTGTTGCGATGAGGAGTTGTTGGCCTGGGATATCGTTTGCATTGAACGGTTCGATATCGGTCACCATGCTTGCGAGTGGGAAGATGAGCGGGGTGTTGAAGGTGTTGGGTTCGGATTGGAGGAGGACGGCGATGTTGGAGGACCCTGATAGGGTGATGAGGTCGGGGAGGCCGTTGTTGTCGAGGTCGGCGGCGGTGAGTTTGGAGAGGGTTGGGAGGTTGGTTTGGATTGTTTGCTGGAGGTTGAAGTGGGCGACTTGGTCGGTTGTGTTTGTGGCGTTGTTGTAGATGTGGATGTTGCCGGCGGTGTCTGAGATTGCGTATTGGCTTTGGCCGAGGTTGGTGAGGGCCGTTGAGGTGTTGGAGTCTGGGAGTTCGTAGAAGGCGCGGATGGAGTCGGTGTCGTCGGCTCTTGCGCCGATCATGTAGCCGACATGTGCGGATTTGAATTCGCCTGGGGGGGGTGAGCCGCAGTCGGTTGGGTTTGATGGTGAGCATGAGCATCGGCCGTCTCCGCCGGTTACTCGGGCGGCGACCATTGCGGCCATGAGTTTGCCGGGGAGGTCGGAGTCTTCGGCGATGAGGGCGTCTACGGCTGCTTGGACGACTGGTTGTCCGGTGAGGATGTTGCCTTGGACGGTATAGACGATGTCGTCTGCTGGTCCGGGTCTTCCTTGTTCGATTCTGCCTGTGATTCCTCCGGCCCAGTCTGCGTTGTCGATTCCGGAGTAGGTGAGTGTTTGTCCTGCGGTGGTGATCATGCCGTACTGTCGGTTGTTGTGTCCGGGGTCGAGGGTTGAGAGTTCGTCGAGGATGGTGGGGAGTGATTGTCCTTCGAGGAGGCGGTCACGGACGAACATTCGGTTGAGGCCTTGGGAGTCGACGGAGGACTGTGCGGTGATGGCGCCGATTCCTGTGAGGACGACGGGGGTTTCGGTGGCGAGGTCGAATCCTGTGAGGCATGTTGCTGAGCCTACGACGAACTCTCCGGTGCGGGTGTCGGCGATGAGGATGGACCATGTCGCGGAGGCGGGGGTCGCGGCGAGGGCAGTCGTTAGGGCTGTGGCGGCGAGTAGGCGGGATGGATTGATGGTGTTGATCATGGTTGTCTATATAAGGTACCTGAGATGTGGCGTTATTCCAAGAGAAATCGGGGGTTGGGAGGGGGAAATGGGGCGATGGCGGTGATTTTGGGTGTAAAAAAGGCCGTCGTATGACGGCCTTTGGGGGGATTGAGAGGGGATTGGATTAGCGGCGACGGCGGGTTGTTGCCATGGCGCTGAGTCCGAGGAGCGCGAGGGAGGAGGGTGCGGGGACTGGTCGCATGGAGACGAGTTCGATGAGGTCTCCGCCTGGGCCTGGGCCTCCTGCGAAGTTATCAAATCCACCGGTGAGGAGGACGAATGGTCCCCAGCCGTTGGGTGCATCTGGGTTTCCGCCGGGGCCTGCGGGCTCCCCGCCAAAGGTGCTGAAGACATTGAAATCTGAGAAACCGAGTTGGCCCATGAGTTCTGTGTTGAGGTCGATTGGATCGACTGGGTCTCCTCCGCCGCCGAGTCCGGGGCCACCGTCATTGCTCACATTCCAGATGACGGATGAGAAGTCACCGTTTGCGGTGGAGAAGGTGCCGTTGCCTGTGAGGGCGTCGGTGATGGTGATGGAGAAGTTTGAGAAGCCTGATCCGGCCCATTCACCTGAGTAGAAGCCTGGGTTTGGGACGAGATTGGTGTCGAGAGTGACTTGTCCAGTGGCGGTGGCGTTGTTTTCGAAGTTGATCCCGGACCATTCGAGGTCGTAGGTGATGAGCTCGGCTTGGGCGGCTGTGGCGGTGATGATGGTGGCGGTGAGGGCCATTTTGAGGCCTGGATTGCTGATTTTCATGTGATGTCCCCTTATGAGATGGTGTGCGTGGTCAAAAACGGACTTTTTGATGGTCCTGCAGGGGGAATGTACATCGAGATTTCTGGTTTGCCAGTCATTGTGGTATTGGTTTTTGGGTTGCAATCGGGATCTGGGTGTCTTGTTTGTTGGTGATGTTGTTGGCTGGGTTGGGTATGATTTGTGCGGTGATCTGTGGGGGTATTTGTGGGTGCGGATTTGGGGGTTTGGGAATTGATGGAGATGGTAAGGTGAGCGGGGGCAATTGGTTGACAGCGGCTTGGATGGGGGTATGATCCCATCCCGCTCGGTTGAACAGCCGGGCGGTGTTTGTGCCGCTGTAGCTCAGTGGTAGAGCGCACCCTTGGTAAGGGTGAGGTCGAGAGTTCAAATCTCTCTAGCGGCTTTTTGCTCGGCACTGAGGTGGCTAAATGTGGTTGTGAGACCTGTTTGGTTGCTGAGAATGGCGGGTGGATAATTGAAGATTGTTCAGGGGTCGATCGCGAACGGTCGGCTCGGAAAAACAGAGTTTGCGGCCATTGAGATATGCTTTCCATTCGGTCGCGGAAGTAACAAGATAGAGGAATCGAACAATGGCAAAGGGAACCTTTGAGCGGAACAAACCGCACGTAAACGTCGGGACGATTGGTCACATTGACCACGGTAAATCGACCCTTACTGCAGCTCTTGTTGCTCGCGCGGCGGCCAAGGGTTTGTCTGAAGCTAAGTCATATGCAGATATCACCAAGGGTGGTACCGTGCGTGACTCCAACAAGACTGTGACGATTCACTCGTCGCACGTTGAGTACGAGACAGAGGGTCGTCACTACGCCCACGTTGACTGTCCTGGTCACGCTGACTTCGTGAAGAACATGATTACTGGTGCGGCTCAGATGGACGGCGCGATCCTCGTGGTTGCTGCTGACTCTGGTCCAATGCCTCAGACTCGTGAGCACGTTCTGCTCGCTCGTCAGGTAGGCGTGCCTTACATTCTCGTATTCATGAACAAGGTTGACCTTGTTGATGACGATGAGCTTCTTGACCTCGTCGAGATGGAGATCCGGGAACTGCTCGATAAATATGACTTCCCAGGCGACGACACCCCGGTTATCCGTGGCGAGTCGAAGTCTTCACTGGAGAACCCAGACGACAACGATAAGTGCAAGTGCCTCGATGAGCTCTTTGACGCTCTTGACAGCTACATCCCAGAGCCAGAGCGTGAGAACGATAAGCCGTTCTTGATCTCGGTTGAAGATGTGTTCTCGATTAAGGGTCGTGGTACTGTTGCTACGGGTCGTGTCGAGCGTGGTCAGGTCAAGGTTGGCGATGCTGCTGAGATCGTTGGTCTTGCAACTGAGAGCACTAAGACCACCATCACTGGTGTCGAGATGTTCAACAAGACTCTTGATTCTGCTATTGCTGGTGACAACTGTGGCGTTCTGATGCGTGGCGTTGAAAAAGAAGGTATCACTCGCGGGCAGGTTATCTGCAAGCCGGGCTCGATCCTTCCACACACCAAGTTCAAGGGTCAGGTCTATGTCCTGACTAAGGACGAGGGCGGGCGTCACACTCCATTCTTTGCTGGTTACAAGCCACAGTTCTACTTCCGTACGACTGACGTGACCGGACAGGTATTGAACCTGTTTGGTGATGGCGGTGCCAAGGCAGAGATGTGCATGCCTGGTGACAACGTGACCATGGAGATCGACCTCGGTGAGAAGTCGGTAGCTATGGAGAACGGGCTGCGTTTCGCGGTTCGTGAGGGTGGCCGGACTATTGGTTCGGGTACCGTGACCGAAATCATCGCCTGATATTGGTGATGATATTGGGCCGAATATGGCCTGATCGGTTTATAAGTAACTTCCCCGGCCCGAAGGCGGAAGCCCTCGGGCCGGTTTGATGAAACAGATGTCTGCTGGTGGCGGACTGCATATAGAACAGGAGGCCAATCATGGCCAAGAAAAAAGCAGGTGCACGTGAGTATGTTTGGCTGCAGTGCAGTGAGACTGGCGATCTGAACTATCGTACGAGCATCAATATCAAGGGTGGTATTGATGAGCGTGTTAAGGAAGGGTACAGCAAGTACTCGCCTCGATTGCGTAAGCACACGCTGCACAAGATCAAGCGGAAGTAATCTGCAGTAGGGGGTCTGGCCACTTGCCACTTGGGACGGGGGTATGTTCATTGCGAACAGAGACCCGCCCGTGGCTGATGGCCGACCCCCTGTTTGTACGAATATTTCTTGGGTTACGGCAGTAGCTCAGTCTGGTAGAGCAGCGGATTCCAAATCCGCCGGTCGTAGGTTCGAATCCTTCCTGCCGTGTTTATAGATGGTTGATTGGTGAGTTTGCGTCGGAGTAGATTGCGGACTGACTGACGGCTGATGACGAGAACTGCGAGGACCTTGTAACAATGGCACTTGGAATTTACAAGCAGGGGCAGGGATATTGGATGCGGATGATGACCGCATTGTTTGTGGGGGTCATGGTGCTTTCGGGTGCTGGGTGGGGCTGGAAAGAAACGAGCGCTGTGCGGGTTCCTGCGCGGAGCTGGACATTCTCTTTGAGCGATACACAGATTAATGGGGGTGCATCAGAGGACGGGCGCGTTGGCGTCGATGAGACTGTGGTGCTGATGGGGTATTCGGGCTCGAGCGATGAGATGGTTGAGATCGGGCGGTGCGTGGTTGAGGAGTTTGTTCCTGATCGCGGGAATCGTTCTTCGCTTGTTGTGACGGGGTTTGATTCTGAACTGACTCGTGATACTGCTGGCGATGCTGAGCGTGTTGTGGTGATGGGTGGATCTGGGGGGATGGAAGCTGAGCTGATGAGCGCTGATGTTCGGAGTGCGACTAGCACACCGATTTTCCCTGTGCAGTATTTGCAGACGGGGGTTGCTGTTGGGATCATGATTATTGGTGCGGGGTTCTTGTACTGGTATATCGGGGTTGCCAAGCGTCCGGTGGAGTTCTTGATCGCGACTGACGGGGAGATGAAGAAGGTGAACTGGACTTCTTACCGCGAGGTGAAGGGTTCAACGATTGTTGTGATTGTGGCGACTTTCTTGATCGCGGGGATTCTGTATCTTGTTGATATGAGTTTCTCGTTTATCTTCAGCGCGATTGGCGTGCTGGAGCGGTGATATTGGGGACCGGGAAACGGTTTGTCCACTTTGGAAAATGGGGCCGATGATGAATGATGAAACGAACAATGGACTCGGCGACGGACTCGATAATGGGCTGGGCGATGGGGAATCGTCTGGGGTGTCCAATACTGAGGCCGCGCCTGTTGAATCGACTCCTGAGGTAGTTACGACCGAGGCTGCTGCTGAGGCGATTGCTGATGCACCATCTGCTCCGTCGGCGTCTGATGCTGGGTCTGATTCTGCCGCTCCTTCTGTTTCTGGGACGACGGCGACTGATCTGCGTGAGGATGTGCCTCAGATTGAGGGTCGGATCGGGCTTGATGAGCCTTTGGTTCAGGACGGGATGCAGTGGTTTGTGCTTCGGGTTGCTTCTAATAAGGAGAACTCGGTTCAGCAGACTTTGCTTCGGAAGATCCAGATCGAGAACATGACGCACCTGGTTGGTCGTATCTTGGTTCCGACCGAGAAGATCAAGACGATCAAGGGCGGCAAGACGAAGATCAAGGAAGAGAAGTTGTACGCGGGCTATGTGTTCGTTGAGATGCGGCTTGAGGATGACGGGCGGATTCCGCAGGACATCTTCTTCTTGATTAAAGAGACTACCGGCGTTGGTGACTTTATTGGTACGGCCGGACGGCCTACTCCGATGGAGATGCACGAGGCTGAGAAGATGCTGCTTGATTCGCGCAAGCCTGAGGACGAGCCAACGATTAAGTTGATGTTCGAGAAGGGCGAGAATGTGACGATCCGCGAGGGTGCGTTTGAGAACTACGAGGGCACTGTTGATGAGTTGTTCCCTGAGAAGGGGATGGTTCGTGTGCTTGTGTCGATCTTTGGTCGGCAGGCTCCTGTGGATCTTGAGGAGTGGCAGATTGCGAAGGCCGACGAAGCCTGAGTAGATTTGATATAGTATTACGAGAGCCCGTTCGGACGAACGGGCTTTTTTAATATGTTCACGAAACGGTGTCATGTGACCGGTTCGGATTACGCATGTTGTTTGTAGGGTCTGTGTGGCGGATCCGTGAGCTTTAAAATCAAGAGCGGAGAGTTGATATGAATATGCACAGGGCACTTGGCGGGGCGGTAAGGGGCTTGTTGGTATCTGGGATGGTTCTTGGTTATTGGTCTGGGTGCTCGGTTGTTGAGCAAAGTGACGGGACTGGCGCCTTGCGGTATGAGGGGTTTGGGGATTACTCCAAGACGATCACGACGGATTCACGCGAAGCGCAGGAGTGGTTTGATCAGGGGTTGCAGCTGATGTATGGGTTTAATCATGACGAGGCGATCCGATCGTTTGAGATGGCGGCGGAGGTTGATCCGTCTGCGGCGATGGCGTGGTGGGGGGTGGCGTACTGCCAGGGGATTAATATTAATGATCCGGCGATGACCGAGGAAAGGTCGCGGAGGGCGCGGGAAGCGGCGGACCTCGCGATTGCTGCACTGGATAATGAGACGTCGATGGAGCGGGCGCTGGTGCATGCGGTGTCGGCGCGGTATGAGTTCCCGCCGCCGGAGGATCGGGGTGGGCTCGATGTTGCGTATGCTGAGGCGATGGGGGATGTGTACGGGGACTATTCGAATGATGGGGATGTGGGTTCGTTGTATGCAGAGTCGCTGATGAATCTGCAGCCTTGGGACTACTGGACTGTTGAGGGGGCGCCTAAGGGGCGGATTGAAGAGATTGTTGGTGTGCTTGAGCGGGTGATGCGGGAGCATCCCGAGCATGCGGGGGCGAAGCATTTTTATATTCATGCTGTGGAGGCGTCGCATGATCCTGATCGTGCGGTTGCGGCGGCGGAGGATCTGATTGATATGGTTCCTGGGTCGGGGCACTTGGTGCATATGCCTTCGCATATCTTTATCCGGGTGGGTCGGTACGCGGATGCGGCGGCTTCGAATACGATCGCGATCGAGGCGGACCGGGCGTACTTTGCTGATGCGCCTGATCCTGGGATTTATGCGATGTATTACGCGCATAACCAGCACTTCCTTGCGTTTGCTTCGATGATGTCGGGGGATTACGGGACGGCGATTGGTGCGGCGCGTGATCTTGAGAACGAGATGCCTGAGGGTCCGTTGCGTGCGTTTGCGGGGTTGATTGAGGGGGTCATGCCGAGCTCGTTGCATGTGATGATCCGGTTTGGGAAGTGGGAGGAGATTCTTGAGGAGCCGGACTATGCGGATTATCGTTTGATGTCTCGGGCGACTTGGGCATATGCGCGTTCTGTTGCGTGTAGTGCGCTCGGGAAGACTGTGCAGGCGCGGGCCGAGATGGCGGAGTTTGAGCGGCGGGTGGCTTTGGTTCCTGAGGAGTGGTTTGTGTTTAACAACTCGGTGCATGAGGTGTTGCCGATTGCGAGGGCGATGATGCTTGGGGAGTTGTTGTATCGCGAGGGGAAGAAGGATGAGGCGTTTGCGATTATGCGTGAGGGGATTGCGCAGGAGGACACGCTTGTGTATGACGAGCCACCGGCGTGGATGCTTCCGGTGCGGCATGCGCTTGGGGCGTTGCTTGTTGAGAGCGGGGGGTTTATTGAGGCCGAGAAGTTGTATCTGGAGGATTTGGAGAAGAACCGTGGGAATGGGTGGGCGCTTGTTGGTTTGCGGGAATCGCTTGTTGGTCAGGGGAAGATGGGGGAGGCGATGGGGCTTGATGATCGGATCAAGGCGGCGTTTGCGGCCGCGGATACGGTTGTGGAGTCCTCGTGTTTCTGTGCTCCTTGAGGGATGGTTAATATTCAATAGAGCCCGCTCGTTTGAGCGGGTTTTTTTGTTTCTGATTGGAATTGAGGACGGGGATCGTTAGAAGTGTGGTACGCTGATGCTGGATTACGAGAGGGAATACGGTATGAAACAGAGTATGAATGAACGAAGAATCGCACGGGCATTGGTGATGGGCATTGGGCTCGTTGGCGGAGTGGGGGGGAGTGCATACGGGCAGATGAGTTGTGTTGCTCCGGAGTTTCTGGGGCAGTACGACACGCCGAGCCAGTCGTATGGGGTGGAGTTGGTTGGGAATATTGCCTATGTCGGGGACTGGGATGCGGGGATGCAGATTATTGATGTGACGGATCCGATGGCGCCGGCGTTTCTTGGTTCGTATACCGCTCCGGCGCACACCTGGGAGGTTTCTGTTGTTGGGAGCGTTGCGTATTTGGCGGCGCGGGAAGACGGGATTCATGTTGTTGATGTGAGCGATCCTGCGTCGCCCAGTTTTCTGAGTTCGTACTCGCCTCCGGGGTGGGTGTATGGGATTCAGGTTGTTGGGACGACGGCGTATGCGGCGTGTTTGACCGAGGGGCTGCAGATTATTGATGTGACCGATACCGGGGCGTCGGCTTTGATTGGTTCGTATGACACGCCTGGGAATGCGATTGATGTGTTTGTGCTCAATGGTCGGGCGTATGTTGTTGATGGTGTGGCGGGGCTAATGGTCTTTGATGTGTCGGCGTCTGTGATGCCGAACCCTGTGTTGCTCGGTACATATGCCACGCCTGATTCTGCGAAGGATGTGCAGGTGCATGCGCTTGGTTCTACGCTAACGGCGTATGTTGCCGATGCGTTTGGCGGGGGGTTGCAGATTATTGATGTGAGCAATCCGGCGGATATGTTTTTGCTTGGTTGGCACGACACGCCTGGGGAGGCGCAGAGTGTGGATGTTGATACGGGGTCGATGCTGGCGTATGTTGCCGATGCGACGGGTGGGCTTTCGATTGTGGATGTGAGTGATCCGGCGGCGCCGGTGCTGGTTGGGTTGCATGACACCTATCCGAACACTTACTACGGTGTGGTGTACAGGGCGGGGAAGGCGTATATGGCGGCGACGCTTGCTGGGCTTGTGATTCTTGATGTGGATGTTGCGTGCCCTTGTCCGGCTGATCTGACGGATGATGGGGTGCTTGATTTCTTTGATATCTCTGCGTTATTGACGGCGATGGGGAATGGGGATTTGGTTGCGGACTTCAACAATGACGGGGTGCTGGACTTCTTTGACATCAGCGCGTTTTTGGTGGCGTTTGGTGCTGGGTGTCCGTAGGGATTGGGATGAAGAATCGAGTGGTTTGTGGTTTTTGTGCGTGGTATGTCTATGAGATGGAGGTTGGTATGAAGCGGGAATCGGGTATGAGTTTGTTTGTTTCGTTGGCTGGGGTTTCGCTTCTTTGCGGTGGGGCTTCTGGTGGGGGGGTGCCTTGTATTGATCCGTTGCTTTTGAGTGAACTTGATCTGAATGAGAACTCTTTGGGGGTTGAGGTGGTGGGGGATACGGCGTATATGAGTCAGCAAACTGTCGGTGGGCTGCAGATTGTTGATGTGTCTGATTCTGCGAATCCTGTGATGCTTGGGTCGTATAGCAATCCGTTTGAGTCGATTTCTCAGGTCGCGGTTGATGGTGGGATTGCGTATCTTGCGAGCAGTCCGAATCTTGGGCTGATCGCTGTTGATGTGAGTGATCCGATGAATCCGTTTGAGGTTGGGTCGGTGCCCTTTCAGAACTGCTTTGCGGTGAAGGTTGTGGGGACGCGGGCGTTTGTGATCTACATTGACGGACTGGTGGTGTTGGATATCAGTGATCCGGCGAATATGTCGGTAATTGGGTCGATTGATGTTGGAGGTGAGCAGGATGTGTTTGTGGTGGGGGATGTGGCGTATGTTCCCAGTGCGAGCTTTGGGTTTAGAATTTTCGATGTGAATCCTGGGCTTGCCAATCCGGAGTTGTTGGGGTCGATCGACTTTGGGGGCGTTGCGGTGCGGGTGTTTGTTGATGGGACCACGGCGTTTGTGACACAGATTGCTGGGCCGAGCGATGAGCTGGTGGCGATTGATGTGAGTGATCCGATGAACCCGTTTGTGCTTGGGACCTTTGATACGCCTGGGGGTGCTTGGAATGTTGATGTGGTTGGGGGGACGACGGCGTATGTGGCGGATCAGTTCTCGGGGTTGTCGATTGTGGATGTGACTGATCCGACGATGATGAGCTTGATTGGAAACTACGACACGGCGGGGCAGGGGTTTGATGTTGTGGTTGATGGTTCTACGGCGTACCTCGCTGAAATACCCGCTGGGATTATGATCTTTGATATTGGGAACAACTGTCCTTGTCCGGCGGATCTGACGGATGATGGGGTGCTTGATTTCTTTGATATCTCTGCGTTTTTGACGGCGATGGGGAATGGGGATCTAGCCGCGGACTTTAACAATGATGGGGTGCTGGACTTCTTTGACATCAGTTCGTTCTTGATGGCGTTTGGGGCTGGATGTCCGTAGGATTGGGGATCAGCAAGCGGAAATATTGGATTGGGATTTCAGTATGTGTAGGGCGCGGTGGTCGATTGAAGAATTGAATATGGTGTGGCGGAAGAAGTCAGAGTAGTTTTTGGCCTGGGAGCAGTGGGGGGGTTGGTACGCCTAGGGCGTCGGCTATTGCTCTTAAGAGTTCGGCTTCGGTTGTTGTGATCTGGTGGTCGGCGGCGGTGATGAGGGCGCAGGATTTGAGGAGTTCGCGTTTGAGATTCCAGGAGCATGTGCTCAGGGTGGAGAGGGAATCTGCGAGCTTGGGGAGGGTGGCGTCCTGCTTTGGGAGGAGACGGGCGCCGGGGTTTTTGAGTGAAGCGTGTCCGAGATCGAAGGCTGTGGAGGCTTGCTGTTTGTTTGATGCGCCGGAGTGGGCGAGGGTGGAGAGGAGGATGCTGAGTTCGTCGGTGAGTTTGCCAAGGGCGTAGTACTGAATAACAGTGGGGGATGCCAACCCGAAGCGTTCGTCTAGGTGGCGGGTGAGAACGCTTAGGGTGACCCATTCGAAGAGGTCGATGGTGTTGTCCATCTCGACGAGGGCTTTGACATTGGTGCGGAAGGTTTGGTGTTGTTTGTCTGACAAGTGGGCGAGTGAGGCGAGGGTCATGTCGAGGAGGGGGAGGCGGAGTTCTTTGCTGAGGGTTGAGGCGGGGGTGGAGAGGGATTCGGTGAGTTTGGCGACGGCGGGGTCGGCGTGGTTGGCGAGGTGGTCGATCTGGGTTTGGTGAACGGTGGCATCATTGCGGTCGAGGAGGAGGGCGTAGATGACGGCGCGGGAGGAGGAGATGTCGTGGGCGGCGTCCTTGAGGGGGTCTGGGACGGACTCGATGATGGTGCGCGCGTGGTCGATGTGGGCGGGGGTCATGGTGCCTGAGAGGGCGAGGAGGGGGAGGAGGACGGCGGTTGGGTCTGGGATTCCGGCTTGCATGGCGGCTTGGTGGGGCATGCCTGGGATCATGCCTTCGAGGCGTTCTCTTGGAGACTGGGCGGGGATGTGGACTTCTTGAGCGTCTTGATCATCTTCGATTGGGAGGGGGTCGAGCATGGTGCCGTCCCATGCGGGGTGGATTCGTTTGATACGGTCTGCGAGGGGTGGGTGCGTGGCGAGGTTGCTTCCGAGCATGGAGGTTTGGGGGAGTGCGCTGCCGAAGAACATGTGGGAGGATTCTTGTGTTCTTGGGTGGCGGACTCTTGAGGCCTTTGCTTTGGAGCCGATTCTCCGGAGCGCGTTGGCGATGCCTTCTGGGTTTCTGGTGAACTGGACTGCGGAGGCGTCTGCGAGGAACTCGCGCTGTCTTGAGACGGAGGCTTGGATGATTCGGGCGGAGAGGGCGCCGATGGATCCGATGACGAGGAGGGTGACGGCGACGGTGAGCATGACGACGAGGATGGCGACGCCTTCTTTGCCTCTTGCGCTTCTTGGGGCGGCGTGGAGGAGGACGTGTCCGATGATGGTGAGGAGAAGGATGCCGTTGAGGAGTCCGATCATCCGGATGTTGAGTTTCATGTCGCCGTTGAGGATGTGGGAGAACTCGTGTGCGATGACGCCTTGGAGTTCGTCGCGTTTGAGTCCTTGGACGCATCCTTTGGTGACGCCGATGACGGCGTCGCCTGGGGCGTATCCTGCGGCGAAGGCGTTGATGCCTTTTTCACTGGGCATGAGGTAGACGGGGGGGACGGGGACTCCGGAGGCGATGGCCATTTCTTCTACGATGTTGAGGAGTTGTCGTTCGTGTTGTTCGTCGGTGGAGGGGTCGATGAGGATGCCGCCGAGTGAGCGGGCGACTGAGGATCCGCCGCCTTTGAGTTCTGCGATTCGGTAGAGGGAGCCTCCGAGGATGAGGAGGGCGGTGATGGTTGCGGTGATTGATCCGGTGAAGAGAACAGTTTGCAGACGATGGTTTGGGGATTCGCTGATGGCGATGGCGACGAGTGATGCGAGGGTGGCAACAGAGAGGCAGATCAGAACGACGGCGAAGGTATAGAGAAGGGTGAATTTTTTGGAGCGCGCTTTGGCTCGGTCTTGGTGGTCGAAGAAGTCCATTGTTTGGCTTGGCATTAGATGTTGATCTCTGGGGCGTGTTTGATCTGGGCGGAGTCTTCGAACTCGAGGAAGGCGGCGTCCTTTACGTGGCCGAACATTGGGGCGACGATGACGGCGGGGAAGGATTGGCGGGCGGTGTTGTATGTAGTGACCGAGTCGTTGTATGACTGGCGGGAGAAGGCGACTTTGTTTTCTGTTGAGGTGAGCTCTTCTTGGAGTGCGAGCATGTGGGCGTCTGCTTTGAGGTCTGGGTAGGCTTCCATGACGGCCATGAGTCCGCCCATCGCGGAGGTGAGTGTGTTTTGTGCGCCGGCCAGGGCGGTCATTGCGGATTGGTCGCCAGGGTTTTGGGACGCGGCTTTGAGTAGTGATGCGGCTTGGTTTCTGGCTTCGATGACTGATTGGAGTGTTTCTCTTTCGTGGGCCATGTAGCCCTTGACGGTTTCGACGAGAGCGGGGATGAGATCGTGGCGGCGTTTGAGCTGGACTTCGATTTGTGCGAAGGCGTTTTGGAAACGGTTTTTGAGGGTGACGAGTTTGTTGTAGATGGAGATGATGAGCAAGAGAACGGCGACGATGATCGCGGCGAGAATAGCGAGGGGGATGATGTAGGCCATGTGTGAGACTCCTTTAAATGTATGATACCAGCGCCTAACTGCATTATTAGGCGGAAGGGTTTGTTGATTTCAGTGGGAGTGTGTACGGGTTACTTGAGGATGTCGGATTTGTCGTTCCAGAGTTTTTCGATGCGTTGGATGAAGGAGGGGGTTTTGGGGAGGGATGTGCCGCAGGCGATGAGGAGGTCGATCATTCCTTGGTAGTCGTCGATACCGATGTGTTCGCGGCCGACTCTTGGGGGGGTGCCGTGGACTTGTTCGTGGTTGCCGGCTTGGGCGTCGGTGAGGTTTGCCATGTTGTGGTAATTTCCGAGCGGGAGGCAGACGCAGGTGGCGGTGTAGTTGTAGGCGCAGTAGACGGATGCTTCGCAGGCTCCGCCGGCCATGAGTTTGCGTTGCCATTTCCATTTGGGCATGTCGGATTCTTTTTGGGAAGCTTTGGGTGTTGCGGCGCCGCCTGAGATTTGTTCGGCGACTTTGGCGACGGCTCCGGTGAGGTCTGGGGAGAAGACGGAGATGCGGTCGCCGACGCGGACTATTGGTCCGGCGTGGATTGGGGAGTCTGGGAAGGCTCTTGAGTTTTCGAGTGCGATGATGCGGGAGGCTTTGGGCATGAAGTAGTCGCGGGATGCGCCGATGGCACCGATGAACCCGACTTCTTCGGCGCGGGTGAGGAGGATTCTCGTGTCGTTTGGTGAGTGGGCGTGGCGGAGTTCGTCGAAGGCACTGAGTGCGGCGGCGAGGGCGGCGAGGTCGTCGCAGGCGTTGGTGTAGAGGATCTGGTTGCCTTCGTCGTCGGTGATGATTTCTTGTTCGGGGAGGTCCCAGGTGGCTAATGAGTTGAGATCGATTGGTCTCGGGGTTTCAAGGATGGCGTGGTAGCGTTTGTTGGAGGGCTTGGGGTCGGCTTCGGGGTCTGGTTTGACTTCTTCGCTGATGGTGGCGAGGGTGTAGTCGTTTGGTGCTGAATCTGTTGGGGTGTGGATTCTGATTTTGGCGTTTGGGAAGTAATCGTCCATGACGCCGCCTCTGAACTCGAGGGTGACTTCGGCCTTTGAGAGGATTTCGTCGACGACGAAGGCGGGGTGGTCGAGGTGTGCGGTGAAGTAGATGGGGTTGTCTGTTTTGGGATTGTTGTCGATTCGGATTTCGATGTTGCCGTGGGGGTCGGTCTTTGAGGTGAGGTCTGGGCGGTCGTTGAGCCAGTTGGTGATCCAGGCGATGACGCGGTATTCGTGACCGGCGGCGGTGGGGATTGCGGTGAGTTCTTTGAGCCATTGGATGTGTGTAAGGGCTCGGTCGGTTGGGATGGTGTGTTTTGCTGGTTTTTCGGTGGATTGGGGCATGTGGGAGGATAGGTCGTGAAGTGGAGGGGGTGGGTTGGCCGATGTGTGTGATGCTGCGTAGAGTGCAGTGCAGGAAATGGACGGCGTTGTCGATAGGGGCGGTGCCGAATAAGGACCGATCAAGGAGTAAACGGATGACTCATATTATTGCAGAGCCTTGTGTAGCTACGAAGGATACCGCGTGTGTTGATGCGTGCCCGGTGGATTGCATTCATCCGACGAAGGATGAGCCCGACTTTGCGACGGCGGATCAGCTGTATATTGATGCGGATGTGTGTATTGATTGCGGGCTGTGCGTTGATGAGTGTCCGGTGCAGGCGATTTTCCAGGATGAGGATCTGCCTGACGAATGGTCGAAATACACACAGATCAATATTTCGTATTACGAAGACAAGTAGATTTCGGCGGGCTATTAGTTTTTGAAATGCTCGCTTAGCCAGTTGATGATTGATTGAACGACGGCAGGATCGATTTTGTCGATGCGGCTGTTTTCTTCTATGCTGAGGTTGTGTCCGCGTTCTGGGAAATAGTGTGTGGTGAGCAGGCTTTGTTTGTTGGCTTGTTTGAAGAGATGTTCGAGGACTGGGCCGTGGTAGCTTGTGGGGTCTAGTGAGCCCCAGAGGGCGAGGGTGGGGATGTTTGATTCGATGAGTGTGTCTGAGGGCCAGGGGTAGGTGTGGTTGTTGTTTGAGAAGGTGTCGTGGGTTTTGGTTTGGTTGTTGGTGATGGCGTGGTGAGCGGCTTGCTCGAAGGGGTCGGTGGTGCCGGAGTGGTCGTAGTCTGTTGTGGATGTGTTGGCTTGGGCATCTTTAGCGAGGCTGAAAGGGCTGGACATGGTTGGGGTGATGTAGGCGCCTGCGAGGATAATTTGGGCGGCGGCATCGGGGGCGGTGATGGCGGCGCGGGTTGCTCCGAGGGAGTGTCCGAGCGTGATGCAACGATCAGGGGAGATGGCGAGGTGGTCGGTTGTTGCGTTGAGGACGAAGTGTGCGAGTTCTACGGTTTGTGGGAAGGAGATGGGGCGCGGTTGGTCCTGATCTTCGTCGATGTGGATTGAGCCGTAGCGGACGACGGCGTATCCGGCATTGAGGAGTGCGGCGGCGAGGGTGTCGGCGTCGGTGGTTGGTTTGGAGTTTATCGTGATGGGAGTTTCTTGGCCGTCTTGTGTGTAGGTTCCTGGGACGGTCCAGTGTGGGTCTGAGAGGTATCCGCCGTGGTAGAGGATGATGGCGAAGCTGGTGTTCGGATTGAAGTTCTCGGGGGTGTCGATGAGAACGGGGTAGTTGTTTGTTTGATGTGGGGATGATTTGAAGGTGTGGGCGATGGTGAGCGATTGGTGTTGCGGTGAAGATGCACAGCCTGCGAGGTGCAAGGGGAGTGTACAAAGAGAAACCGCTATGAGATTGAGAATGCTCATAGCGGTTTATAGCGGTGATTTGAGTTGGCGTTGCTGATTTATGCGGCTTCTGAGAAGTCGTCGTCAAACTCGGTGAACTCTTCGTTGATGGTTGCGTCGGTGAAGTCTTCATCGCCTTCACCGAAGGCGGCTTCGAAGGCGTCGAGGGCTTCGTCGGTGAGTTCGGCTTCGGATTTGGGGCCATTGGATGCGGATCCGACTTTGATGGTGTCGGATTCTTCGGCTGTGAAGCGGGAGGCCCAGCGGTCTGGGCGGACATTGGCGGGGGAGTGCGGGGACTCGCGCCAGTCTTCGGCGTTGGTGAGGTTGAGTTCGGAGCCCATGGTTTTGCGGTAGCCGAGGAGTCTGACGACTTCGAGGACATCGGTCCATGTTGGGAACATGCGGTCGTTGCCTTTTTTGAAGGCGTCGATTGCCATGAGGAAGAGGAACTGTTCTGGGGTCATTTCGCCTTCTTCGGCGGATTTGGTGAACTCTGAGAGGCGGCGTCCTCGGCCTCGTTTGCGTTCTAGGCCGGTGGCTTCGTTGGAGGATTTGCTTGAGTTTGGGGCTGCTTTTTTGGAGGAGACGAGTTTGCCGTTTGAGGGCGAGTCGTCTGCTGGGGAGCCTGCGGAGCGGTGTTCGAGTCCTAGGCGGCGGTCGATGACGGTGCCTGGGGGTGGGGTGCCGTTGCGGTCTTTGCGGCGGTCACCTGAGCGGCGGTTGTTTGACGAGTTGCTGGTCATCGACGGATCCTCCTGAATGGCGGCCCGCGGTGATTCCCAAAGTGATTACTTTGGGGGGCGGGCTTCAGAAGTCATCTTCGTCCTGATCCTTGTCCGGCTCTATTTCATCGTTGTCATCGTCTAAATCATCGTCATCGTCGTCGTCGTATTCATCATCTTCATCGTCATCGTCTTCATCG